>ERZ650308.1856-NODE-1856-length-10630-cov-4.856548_pt1 | contig 10630 bp, 4 predicted proteins | sample MGYA00376244_ERZ650308 | MGnify/ENA primary metagenome ERZ650308 (study PRJEB26733, sample SAMN07839295) | wastewater metagenome | biome: small river; feature: stream; material: water | place: USA: North Carolina | collected 2016-04-26 ...
CTTGTGACAAACACAACAAAGATTTTTATCCAAAATACAAAAAACAATGTGATGCCTATTTTTGGAACGCACACCGCAACGAAGCCAGAGGAATAGGCGGTTTGTTTTTTGATTATCTAAAAGCAACCGAAACACAATCGATGGAAGATTGGTATCAGTTTGTTTCCGAAATAGGGAGCTCTTTCCTCGAGGCCTATTTGCCTATCGTTGAAAAAAGAAAGGAGTTGTCCTACACGCCCGAACAACGGACTTGGCAGGAAATTCGCCGCGGACGTTATGTCGAATTTAATTTGGTACACGATAAAGGCACCTTATTTGGCTTAAAAACCAACGGCCGAATCGAGAGTATTTTAATGAGTTTGCCACCACACGTGCAGTGGCATTATGACCAACATCCAGTTACAGGAAGTGAAGAGGAAAAATTACTGAATGTATTGAAGACTCCTGTTGATTGGCTGTAAAGTCTAATTTTTACAGCTCCGTTCGATTAATTCATTAATAACAACAGATCTAAGGTCTGCAAGATTACATTTTTGTCAGAATAATTGGAATTTATTTCCATCTGCAAATAGTTTTTGTTGTTTTTCAACTTGTTTGATGAGTTGAAATGAATGTTTTTGAAACGATTAAAAGAGGTAATATAACTGTCTTTTTTTGAACCAAAGTCATCATAATTAATAAAGCGATTCAAAAATTTTTGAAGTTCAAAATTCCCAACAAAATTATTCGAAGCCAATTCTTTTTTTACTTGTTTTGAAAAGTCAGATTTTTCACCTCTGTTTAAATAACTGAGTCCATTGGTGATGATCATGACATCTCCCTTTTTTAGTAGTACAAGGTTGCCAAAATCCTCTGATTTTTGAATGATATAATAATCATTTTCTTTAACTAAAAGTTTTTTTCGAACACCTAAATCAATCATTTTATCCCCCATGGTTGGATGCGTCGAGGTAAAAATAATAGACATAACGGGTCTGGTTTTGGTTACTGTTTTTTCAACTTCTTTTTCTTCATAATTATCATCGTACGTTGTTTCTGTGATAGTAGCTTCGTACTTTTCTGTATCATGTAAAAAGAAAGAAAAATCACCATCCATAAGAGATGCAGTAGCTTTTTCGTCAACAATTGTGCTGATCAGATCATAAATAATAGCAATATCGTTTTTATCTACGGGTAGTTTCGAAATAACTTGATCCATAATTAACGGATAATTAGTCAGCATTTCTTGTGTGCTAAAATGGTACGACATGTAACCCAATGGTTCTTTTCTTGGAAAGTAATTAAAAATATTTTTATTGGGTTTGCGATCAATTATTTTCTGCATGGTTTGAGCTAAAGGTGCAGCATATTCAACAGATTGTTCAATTCTAGCCTTGTTGTTTTCAAAATACAAATCAAGGTTCATACCCACTACAGGAAACTCAATTTGGTTGTTACTTTGTGAAGAAATATACCTACTCAATACCCGAGAAAAGCTAGTCATGCTTTCATAAAAGGTAGCATAATTGACCCAAATCGAAATATCGGAATTCAGGTTAACTTTATTTGAATTTGGCATTACAAACGAGTTTTCAAATAATGTTGCAATGCTAGCTTCTTGAATAGCCAGGTTTTCAAGACGTATTTTTTCTTGCTCTAGTTTGTATTCTATTTCCCATTGTTGTTCTGACTCATCCGATTCAGTTTCGTCATTTTCTTCAGAAATAACAGCGTCTGTGTTCGAGTTGGTATCTTCTTGAACGACAATAGTTGGCGCTTCTTCAGTCGCAACAGGGGCTGTTTCTATACGTTCAATTTCATCAATTACGGTTGCAACCGAGTCAACCATTACATATGCAGTATCCACTGTTTCATCAGTATATGCATACGGTTGTATTTTCTGCTTTTTTAGATCTTCCAAAACTGAAAAAATCACGAAATGATCTTTGTTCCATGCCATAGAAAAAGTTTCATTTTTTGGAGAATAGACATTGTAATTAGGATAATTTTTTATTTCATCTTTTATAGAATCGAAGCTATTGCTGTTTTCTTTTTCCAATTTATTGCGCATAAATTGATTGATGGTATTGCCAGCAACTAGAGGAAAAGACATTTGGAAATAAGGAATACTATCTGATAAATTTCCGTGTATCACCATTGCCTTTGAACGGTCCATTTGCGAAATAAAATCGGATAATTTGGTAGTGGATTCTTTGCGATTTAACGAAGCAAAAACTTGATGCTGAAACAAACTGTCTAAAGGCACTTTTTTAGAAAAAATTGCGGTATTAAATTGGATAAAAAAATCGGCAGATTTATTGTTTTGCCCGATGGCTAATACCGGTAATAGAACCAATAGATAAAGTATTTTTTTCATGTTTTATGGTGTAAGTGTGATTTTATTATTCATTGCGTTTTTGTTCTGAAGAGCATTCCAAATGGATTGTTTTAATACCACTGTTTTTTTTGATTTCGACACTTTACTAATTGCGTTTTCTATCTGCGCAACGTCTTTGTCAAAAGTATAAATAGTAGTTATAGAAGCATCCTGTAAGGCGTCTTTTTTTTCATCGTTTTTTGTAAGGTTTTTTGGAAACGGATAGTCTGTATTTCGAACAAAAGTTCTATTTTCCATTTTACAATGGATCAGATTTTTTTTCTTATTAAATGAATTTAAAACCTTATTCAGTGTTTCAATCGAATTGTAGGAAAAATTTAATTTGAACACATAATTATTAAAATCGTTACTCGTAGAAATATTAGTGACGCCTTTTATTTTGTTGGCTTCCACTTTGAATTGTGCTAATTTGGATTGTATTTCTTCTTCTGAAGGGATGCTTACACCGTCAACATCGCCCAGCAGGATAGCGGTCCTGGTTTTTACCCAAGATTTTGAAAAATCAATGATTAAAGAATAACTACCGCTATTGTCCGATTTATGTTTGATGATTTCCGTTATTTGGAAACAACTGCTGAATAGCAAACATAAGAGGATCAAGCCGATTTTTTTCATAAAACAAAATTACTATTTTTTTATAAAACGAGGATATATAAATTGGAATCAATGAGTAAATATTCAAATACGCACGAATTTCTGCGTTAGGGTCTCATTTTGTTTTTTATCAGATTATTATTTTTTGTGCTTTTTTATAAAAGAAAATCATTTAAAGTTGTCTTTTTCCGCATATACTTTTAACTTTGTAAATTGCTAAAATTAGTAACACTATGCACAAAGACAGTAAACGTAGAGAAGCACTTTTGTACCATGCGAAGCCAGTTCCTGGTAAAATACAAGTGGTTCCAACCAAAAAATACGCCACCCAAAGAGATTTATCATTGGCCTACTCACCAGGAGTAGCAGAGCCTTGTTTAGAAATCGCAAAAGATGTAAATAACGTATACAAATATACAGCTAAAGGAAATTTGGTTGCTGTAATTACAAACGGAACCGCGGTTTTAGGTCTTGGAGATATTGGTCCCGAAGCGTCAAAACCTGTGATGGAAGGGAAAGCATTATTGTTCAAAATTTTTGCTGATATCGATGTGTTTGATATTGAAATCGATACCAAAGACATCGATGCCTTCATTGAAACGGTAAAAAATATCGCGCCTACTTTTGGCGGGATCAACTTAGAAGATATCAAAGCTCCCGAATCATTTGAAATTGAAAGACGGTTGGTCGAGGAACTCAATATTCCAGTCATGCACGACGATCAGCACGGAACCGCAATCATATCGTCAGCCGCTTTATTAAACGCACTGGAACTAGCCAATAAAGAAATTTCACAAGTAAAAATTGTGGTTTCTGGCGCAGGTTCTGCTGCATTAGCATGTGCGAATTTATACGTTTTGTTAGGTGTTTCAATTGAAAATATTATCATGTTTGATCGTACAGGAGCACTTTTTCCTGAACGAGCAGATTTGTCTGCTTTACAACAAAAATATGCAAATGGTCACGAAGGACTTACTTTGGGTGATGCCCTTGTAGGTGCCGATGTTTTTTTAGGATTATCATCTGGAGATGTTTTAAAGCCAGATATGTTGCTACAAATGGCAGACAATCCTATTGTGTTTGCTATGGCAAATCCGATTCCAGAAATTGACTATAACCTAGCCATAGCAACTCGAAAAGACATTATCATGGCAACAGGTCGTTCCGACCATCCCAACCAAGTTAATAATGTTTTAGGATTCCCCTATATTTTTAGAGGAGCCCTGGATGTTCGTGCTACGAAAATAAACGAAGCCATGAAAATGGCTGCTGTTAAAGCGCTTGCGTCATTGGCAAAAGAACATGTGCCAGAGCAAGTTAATATTGCTTACGGTGAAACCAAATTAAACTTTGGTAGAGATTATATCATTCCGAAACCCTTTGATCCAAGATTGATTTCTGTTGTAGCACCTGCTGTAGCAAAAGCTGCTATGGAGTCGGGTGTGGCATTGAATCCGATTACCGATTGGCATAAATATGAAGAAGAATTACTAGAGCGATTGGGTTCGGATAATAAAATGGTTCGTCTATTGACCAATCGCGCTAAAACCGATCCAAAACGTATTGTTTTTGCAGAAGCCGATCAATTGGATGTGTTAAAAGCCGCTCAAATAGTATATGAAGAAGGCATTGGTTTTCCTATCTTATTGGGAAGAAAAGAAGATATTTTAGAGTTAAAAGAAGAATTAGGTTTTGATGCTGATGTTCCTATTTTTGACCCTAAAACAGACGAAGAAAACAAACGTCGATTGGAGTATGCCGACGTTTTTTGGAAATCCAGACAACGACGCGGAATTTCACTATTAGATGCACAAAAATGGATGCGTGAGCGTAATTATTTTGCTGCAATGATGGTCAATAATGGCGAAGCAGATGCTATGGTCTCTGGGTATTCTAGAAGTTATCCATCGGTTGTAAAACCATTGATGCAATTGATAGGTAAAGCCCCAGGCGTTTCATTAATTGCAACGACCAACATGATGATGACCAACAGAGGTCCGATGTTTTTGTCGGATACCGCTATCAATCCCAATCCAACGGCAGACGATTTAGCAAAAATCGCTTTGATGACGGCTAAAACCGCTAGAATGTTTGGTTTGGAACCGGTGATTGCCATGGTTTCGTATTCCAATTTTGGTTCTTCACCCAATCCAAGTACGTTAAAAGTGCGTGATGCTGTAGCTTATCTGCATGAAAACCATCCCGAATTGATTGTTGATGGTGAAATTCAAGCCGATTTTGCTTTAAATCCAGATATGTTATTGAAGAAATTTCCCTTTTCAAAATTAGCTGGGAAAAAGGTAAATACCCTTGTTTTTCCAAATTTGGAAGCAGCCAACATTACCTATAAATTATTAAAAGAGTTGTATAAAGTGGATTCTATTGGGCCTATTATGCTTGGGATGGAAAAACCGGTTCATATATTTCAATTAGGTGCAAGCGTAGAAGAAATGGTTAATATGGCTGCGGTTGCCGTAGTTGATGCGCAAGAAAAAAGTAAAAAACTAAAGTTGTAGATTAATTATTAAATTTGCCCATTATTTTTTTCTTTACATTTGAAAAATAGAAAGCTCTTATGATCACACACATACAAGGTAAATTAACGGAAAAGACACCCACAGATGTAGTCATTGACTGCAATGGGGTCGGCTATCATATCAATATCTCTTTGCATACTTATTCGTTATTGCCATCTACTGATTTTATCAAATTATTTACCCATTTAATCATCAAAGAAGATGGGCATACCCTATACGGATTTGTAGAAAAATCAGAAAGAGAAATTTTCAAAATGCTATTAACCGTTTCCGGAATTGGTGCAGGTATAGCGAGAACCATGTTGTCTTCGCTAGAGCCAAAACAGATCATCCAAGCCATTGCAAGCGGAAATGTTGCTACCATTCAATCCATAAAAGGGATTGGCGCAAAGACTGCGCAAAGGGCTATTTTAGATTTGAAGGATAAGGTGTTGAAAATATATGATTTAGATGAAGTTTCTGTTTCTCAAAACAATACAAATAGAGAAGAAGCGTTATCTGCCTTAGAAGTTTTAGGTTTTGTTCGAAAAGCTTCCGAAAAAATTGTGGACAGAGTCGTATCAGATAACCCCGATGCAACTGTTGAAACGATCATCAAACAAGCATTAAAAAATTTATAATTTTTGAAAACAAAACAAGTAAAATACATATCCCTTCGTATCCAATTTATTTTTGGTTTGATCCTGCTGCTTTTTTCAAATGCAGTTTTTTCACAAGAGGACGCAAACCCAAATGATACTGTAAAAGGATTTAATAAAGGATCGATCTCTATTGGAAATCCCAAAAGTATTGTGGATGCGTACACGTACGATCCCATTTCTAATAAATACATATTAACCCAAACATTTGACGGTTATAATGTAAAATACCCCATCGTTTTAAGTCCGGAAGAATATCAAAAATTAGTTTTAAAAGAATCGGTTCACGATTATTTCAAACAAAAACTAGACGCGATTGATGGTAAAAAAGAAGGTAGTGAAGCCGCAAAAAAAGATTTATTACCTCGTTATAAAGTAAATTCCAAACTTTTTGAGACCATTTTTGGAGGCAATACAATTGACATAAAACCTACTGGATCGGTAGAAATGGATTTGGGTGTTCGGTATACAAAACAAGACAATCCTTCTTTTTCTCCCCGAAATCGATCTTCAACTACATTTGATTTTAACCAAAGAATCAGCATGAGTCTTGCAGGAAAAGTAGGGACTCGTCTGAATGTCAATGCCAACTATGATACCCAATCTACATTTGCATTTCAAAATTTAATCAAATTAGAATATGCACCTCAAATGTCGGGTAATGAAGATGATATTATCCAAAAAATTGAAATTGGAAATGTCAGCATGCCATTAAACAGTACCTTAATCAGAGGAGCACAAAGTTTATTTGGACTTAAAACCCAATTGCAATTTGGAAAAACAACCGTAACGGGTGTGTTTTCTGAACAAAAATCACAAACAAAAAGTGTAACGGCACAAGGAGGAGGAACGGTTCAAGAATTTGATTTATTTGCTTTGGACTACGATTCCGATCGTCACTTTTTCTTATCGCAATATTTTAGAAATAAATACGATTCAACCCTACGAAATTACCCAATTATTGATAGTAGGGTTCAAATTACCCGAATGGAAGTTTGGATCACCAACAAGCAAAATCGTGTAAGTACTACCAACAATAATCTAAGAAATATCATTGCCATTCAAGATTTAGGTGAGTCGCAATTGAAAGATAGAACTACTTTGGTTCCTATTCCTACAGATCAAATTGTTGCCCTTGATGCAGCAGATATCCCTGGGTTTTTTACATCTCCCAACTACGATTTGCCTTCGGATAATAAAAACAATAAATACGACCCTGGGTTAATTAACTTGGGCGGATTATTAAATGGCAACGTGAGAGAAATCGTAACTGCGAGTGGTGGTTTTAACAATACCGTTGCTGTGAGTGAAGGTACAGATTATTCAAAATTGGAAAATGCTCGAAAATTGGCTCCAAATGAATATACCTTTCATCCACAACTGGGTTATGTTTCGCTGCAACAAAAACTGGCAAATGATGAGGTTTTGGCAGTTGCTTATCAATATACAATTGGTGATGAATTGTTTCAAGTGGGAGAATTTGGAACAGATGGTGTAGATGCGACGCAAGTGAGTGGTGGTATTCCAACCACACAATCGTTGATATTAAAAATGCTGAAAAGTAATTTGACAAACATCAATAAACCAATTTGGAATTTGATGATGAAGAACATCTACCAAATCCCACAAGCATATCAATTACAAAAAGAAGATTTTAAATTAAACATCTTATATACAGATCCATCCCCGTTAAATTACATCACGATTGCTTCTCCCTTACCAACACCTGTTGATAATGTTACGGATACGCCACTTTTGAAAGTGTTTAATATGGACCGTTTGAATTTTGCCAATGACCCTTTAAACAATGGAGATGGGTTTTTTGATTACATTCCGGGCTTAACTGTGGACGAGCAAAATGGCCGAATTATTTTTACAAGTGTAGAGCCTTTTGGTAAGACATTATTTGAGAAACTTAGAAATAATTCGACTGAAGATTACAATTCGGATCCTACGAGTATCTCGTACAACACAAACCAGAAAAAATTTGTATTTAAAAGCATGTATCGCAACACACAAGCAGGTGCGATTCAGGATAGTGAAAAAAACAAATTCCAACTGAAAGGTAAATTCAAATCATCGGGTGGTGGCGGAATTCCGATTGGCGCTTACAATGTTCCGAAAGGTTCTGTAGTAGTTACTGCCGGAGGAAGAGTGTTAGTTGAAGGAGTTGATTATAGTGTGAATTACCAAGCTGGAAGGGTGCAAATTTTAGACCCGTCATTACAAGCTTCCAATACACCAATTAATGTTTCTGTTGAAAACAATTCAGTGTTTGGACAACAAACCAAACGCTTCTTCGGTTTCAATGTTGAGCATAAATTCAATGATAAATTTCAAATTGGCGCTACTTTCTTAAAGATGTCGGAACGCCCGTTTACTCAAAAATCTAATTACGGTCAAGAATCTGTAAACAATTCCATATTTGGTGTCAATGTAAATTATTCTACCGAAGTGCCTTTCTTTACACGATTGGTGAATAAATTACCAAATATGGACACCGATGCTCCTTCCAATTTCTCTTTTAGAGGTGAAGTTGCTTATTTAAAACCAGGTGCATCCAAAGCGGATCAATTTGATGGTGAAGCTACCATATATGTTGATGATTTTGAAGGTTCTCAAACCAATATCGATATGAAATCGCCACTTTCTTGGACCTTGTCTTCCACCCCAGAAAGAAATTCAACTAGTTTATATTCTGATTTTGGCGGAGTGCAAACGGACTTGAGCTATGGGTACAAAAGAGCGAAATTGAACTGGTACAGTATTGATCCAACTTTCTATACGCAACGTCCAGTTGGTATTACCAATGATGATATTTCATTCAATTCTACCCGACGCATTTTTAGTCGAGAATTATTCCCAAATACCGATATTGCTCAAGGACAATCTCAAGTAATTAACACCTTAGATTTAACGTACTATCCAAAGGAAAGAGGACCCTATAATTTTAATCCAGCTGCAGCGGCTACCAATGAATTGCCAAATCCAACCGAGAGTTTTGCCGGAATTACAAGAGCCATTAACTCTACTAATTTTCAGCAGGCGAACGTAGAATTCATTCAGTTTTGGATGCTGGATCCATATTACGATCCAGGAAATCCAACTGCACAAGCCAATGCAACCAACCAAGGGCATTTGTATTTGAATTTAGGGGAAATTTCTGAAGATGTCTTGAAGGACGGTAGAAAACAATATGAAAACGGATTGCCAGAACAAGGTTCTACGCAACCTACTGTTACGTCGGTTTGGGGAAAACAACCTGCCGCGCAATCTTTGATTTATGCCTTCGACACCAATGAAGCAAATAGAACGGTTCAAGATGTTGGATTCGACGGATTGGGGGATGCCGATGAAGCGGCGACGTACCCAAATTATGCTTCACAACCCGATCCATCTGCAGACAACTACCAATACTTTTTGGAATCTACTGGAGATGTGTTGTCTCGTTACAGAAGCTATAACAATCTACAAGGAAATTCACCAATAGAAGTAAACAATACGAGTAGAGGTTCTACAACGTATCCAGATGTGGAAGACATCAATAGAGACAACACCATGAATACGATCAATGCGTATTATGAATATAAAATTGACGTAAGCCCAACTTCATTGTTAACAGTGGGTCAAAATTACATCACCGATATTCGAGTGACTCCAGAGGATATTTCGCTACCCAATAGCCAAACAACTCGTGCTAGATGGGTGCAATTTAAAATTCCTGTTTCGCAATACACAAATAAAATTGGAGGTATTTCCGATTTCTTGTCGATCCGTTTCATGCGAATGTTTATGACCGGATTTTCAGATAAAGTAACCCTTCGATTTGGAGAATTAGATTTGGTACGAAGCGAATGGAGAAGATACACCAATTCTATGGATATTACCGACCCCGTTGCCGATGATGATGGGACTACTTTTGAAGTGCAATCGGTAAATATTCAAGAGAATAGTCAGCGTACACCAATCAATTATGTAACCCCTCCCGGAGTTGTTCGCGAACAGTTATTTAACAACAATACCCTGATCAATCAAAACGAACAATCGCTTTCATTGAGAGCTTCTGGATCAGGTTTGGAACCAGGAGATTCGAGAGGAGTTTTCAAAAGTGTGAGTGTGGACATGCGTCAATTCAATAAGTTGAAAATGTTCCTACATGCCGAAGCATTACCGGGTGATCCGAATTCAATGCAAGACGATGAAATGGTTGGATTTATCCGTTTTGGAAATGATTTCACATCCAACTATTACCAAGTTGAAATTCCGTTGAAAAAGACCAGTTTTGGTGGGGTTTTATCGGCTGAACAAGTTTGGCCAGAAACCAATGAACTAGATTTGGATTTGGCCTTGTTAACCAAATTAAAAATCCAAGCCATGTCCATAGACCCGTCTACGTTGGTTGACGGAGTGTATTTTCAGCAAGAAGATGTATTAGATCCTTCCAAAGCAGGAAAAATCAATAAACTTAAATTAGGAATCAAAGG
>ERZ650308.1858-NODE-1858-length-10628-cov-9.211671_pt1 | contig 10628 bp, 7 predicted proteins | sample MGYA00376244_ERZ650308 | MGnify/ENA primary metagenome ERZ650308 (study PRJEB26733, sample SAMN07839295) | wastewater metagenome | biome: small river; feature: stream; material: water | place: USA: North Carolina | collected 2016-04-26 ...
ATTATTATTTTGAGTTTGCAAATTTACACTTATTTTTTAATAATCAAATCTTTGTTTGACTTTTTTTATCCTACGCTAAATCACGATTTTTCATTACTCATAATATAGGAATTGCTATATTTGTGGATTAATTTTAAATATTTTATGTCATGATAAATGAAACTATTAAAAAGAACGGACTAACGTTTGGTATATTATCTGGTATTGTATCTGCACTTATTACCTCTACTATTTATGCTATTGATTTAAATCTATTCGTTTCTTGGTGGATTGGAATAGTAAGTATGGTAATTTATTTAACAATTAGTATTGTGTTGCTAACTAAAACAAAAAAAGAGTTGAATGGTATTTTTGTTTTTAAAGATGCTTTTACTACTTACTTCATTTCAGCTGTAATAGGTACATTAATAGGAACACTATTTAATATTTTACTTTTCAATGTTATTGACCCATCAATTCAAGATACTTTAAAAGAAATTACTATAAAAAATACTGTAGAAATGATGCAAAAATTCAATTCTCCTGCAGCAGCAATCAATGAAATGATTGCAAAAATGAAAGAAAACAATCCCTACTCTGTTATTGAATTATTAAAAGGATCGGTTTATAGTATCGTTATAAGTTCAATTCTTGGTTTAGTAATGGCCGCATTTTTTAAAAGTAAGTCTCAAGAATAATACTACATGAATCTATCCATACTTATCCCGCTTCTGAACGAAGAGGAGTCTTTAAACGAATTGTACACTTGGATTGTCAAAGTGATGCAAACCAATAACTACAGCTACGAAATTATCTTTCTTGACGATGGAAGTTCTGATAATTCCTGGCTTTGTATTGAGCAATTTGCTCAAGCAAATGAAAACGTAAAAGGAATTCGTTTTATGAAAAACTATGGTAAATCACAGGCACTACATGCTGGTTTTGCCAAAGCACAAGGGGATGTTATTATTACTATGGATGCTGATTTACAGGATAGTCCAGAAGAAATTCCAGGATTGTATGACATGGTTATCAACGGCAATTACGACTTGGTTTCGGGATGGAAAAAAAAGCGTTACGATTCAGTAGTTGCTAAAAATCTACCTTCAAAATTATTCAACTGGGCTGCTCGAAAAACTTCGGGTGTGTATTTGAATGATTTCAATTGTGGTTTAAAAGCTTACAAAAACTTAGTGGTTAAGAATGTAGAGGTTTCTGGAGAAATGCACCGTTACATTCCTGTTTTAGCCAAAAATGCAGGCTTTAATAAAATTGGTGAAAAAGTAGTACAACACCAAGCAAGAAAATACGGCGAGTCAAAATTTGGCATGAGCCGTTTCATTAATGGCTTCTTGGACTTGATTACTATTTGGTTTTTATCACGATATGGGAAACGCCCCATGCACTTTTTTGGAGCGTTTGGTGTGTTAATGTTTATTATTGGTTTTGTATCTACAGGTTTAATTATTGGTATTAAATTATTTCGTTTGTACTCAGGATACGATACAATATTAGTAACAAGTAATCCTCTATTTTATATAGCATTGACCTCTATGATTATTGGTTCACAATTATTTCTAGCAGGATTTTTAGGCGAGATTATTCTTCGTACAAAAAACAATGAAGAACGTTATAAAATTGCGAATGAACTGAATTAAAACCTAATTTGAATTGACTCAGGAAGAATTTGAAAGTTTGAGGTCACAAATTGTAACCTCAAGCCGATGAGGATTGAGATACATGCCCTTCGTATTTAGAACAAGGAATTGCCATGCTCTACAGTGTTTTGAATAATGAAAAAGCTATTGAAATTAACATTGCCATCATGCCAGTTTTGTTTTGCTTCTAAAATTGGCATTAACATATGAAGAACTAACAAAAAGAGTGACAGAAATTGAATAACAATTTGCTGCGCTTGTTCGCCTTAAGGCTCGGGGCCAGAAATTTATAAAGCATTGAATCATTTGATGGATTCCAAGCAACAAGATCAAATACAACGATAACGAAAAATAATTGGTTATACCAAATAAGTAAAAATGGAGATTAAACAGACTATTTTAGACAAAGTAAACGAATGGCTTTCGCCCAATTTTGACTCAAATACACAAAATACAATACGAGAAATGATGACTTCAGCTCCCAAAGAGTTAGAAGAAAGTTTCTACAAGAATTTAGAATTTGGAACAGGCGGAATGCGAGGTATTATGGGAGTTGGAACTAATCGTATTAATAAATATACTTTAGGGAAAAACACCCAAGGTTTGTCTAATTACTTGAAAAAAGTATTTCCCGGAGAAGCTTTACGTATCGCTATTGCTTACGATTGTCGACACAACAGTGATACTTTAGCTAAAGTAGTTGCTGATGTGTTTTCTGCCAATGGAATACAGGTTTTCCTATTTTCCGAATTGCGCACTACACCTGAATTATCATTTACAGTAAAACATCTAAATTGTCATGCAGGGATTGTATTAACAGCTTCTCATAATCCACCAGAATACAACGGATATAAAGTATATTGGCAAGATGGCGGTCAATTAGTACCGCCACAAGATGGTGAAATTATTCAGTTAATTGAGGCGTTAAATTATGACGAAATTAAATTTGAAGCCAACGATAATTTGATTCAATATATTGACGAAGAAGTGGATGCTGCTTTTCATCAATCGACTATCGAAAATGCAAGTTTCAAAACCACCCCAGTTGCTGCAAAAGAAAACTTAAAAATCGTTTATACATCACTTCACGGTACTTCGATCAAATCGATTCCAACCGTTTTGTCACAAGCTGGATACACTCAAGTGAATAGTGTCAAAGAACAGGCAGAGCCTAATGGCGACTTTCCAACAGTTAAATCTCCCAATCCAGAAGAACCAGAAGCTTTAGCAATGGCAATGCAATTAGCTGAAAAAATTGAAGCTGATATCGTCATTGGTACCGACCCTGATTCAGATCGATTAGGTGTTGCTGTTAGAGATAACGAAGGAAAAATGACATTATTAAATGGGAATCAAACCATGATAATAATGACGGCTTTCTTATTGGAACAATGGAAACGAGCAGAAAAATTAACAGGAACTGAATTTGTAGGATCTACAATTGTATCTACACCTATGATGCTCGAATTAGCTTCAGCTTATGGAATAGAATGTAAAGTGGGCTTAACTGGTTTCAAATGGATTGCCAAAATGATTAAAGATTTTCCTAACCAAAAATTTATTGGTGGTGGAGAAGAAAGTTTTGGATTCATGGTGGGTGATGCCGTTCGTGATAAAGATGCTGTGGGTGCTTCACTTTTAGTTTGCGAAATTGCTGCTTTAGCAAAAGCCTCCGGAAGCTCATTATACCAAGAATTATTGAATTTGTATGTTGATTTCGGTTGCTACAAAGAGCATTTAATTTCGATAACTAAAAAAGGCATTGATGGTTTAGCCGAAATCAATCAAATGATGATTAATTTGCGTGAAAATCCAGTAGATGAGATTAATGGACAACGTGTAGTATGTATTGATGATTACGAAAATTCAACTTCATTGAACCGAATTACTAACGAAATTGAGCCAATTGCTATTCCGAAATCAAATGTATTAATCTACTATTTAGAAGACGGATCTAAAATTTGTGCGCGTCCAAGTGGAACAGAACCAAAAATAAAATTCTATTTTAGTGTCAATACTATTTTGGATAAAGTTGAAAATTTCAAACAAGTAGAATCTGTATTAGATCAAAAAATTAAAAATATAATCGCTGCAATGCAATTGAATTAAATGGATCAAAACATAAAAAAATTAATCCCTTTCACTACACCTTATCAATTTCATATTGTATGGAATGTGATATTTAATATTTTATATGCTTTGTTTAGTACGCTTTCAATGATAACGATGTTTCCGTTATTAGAGGTGTTGTTTAAAAAAAGCACGGCTATAATTAAAGCACCTACATATACAGGGATTCAAAATATAGGGCAATTTGGAAAAGATTGGTTATTCTTCACTATATCAGATTTGAATCACAAACAAGGACCTCAATTTGCTTTATTACTAGCTGTTGTTTTAGTGATTGTAACTTTTTTATTCAAAAATCTATTCAATTATTTAGCATCTTATCATATTACCCACTTAAAAAATGGAGTTTTACGTGATTTGAGACAAAAGATGTATTATAAGATTATCGACTTGCCTATCTCCTACTATTCAGAAAAGAGAAAAGGGGATATCATGGCGCGAATGCTAGGGGATGTAAATGAGGTTCAAAACTCTTTCTTCTCCATATTAGAACTTATTGTAAAAGAGCCATTAACGATTGTATTTACGATAATTGCCATGCTTAATATTAGTGTAAATCTAACATTATTTGTTTTTGTATTTATACCGGTATCAGGATTTGTCATTTCTAAAATTGGAAAAAGTTTGAAATCAAAATCCACACGTGCACAACAAGAAAGTGGTTTTTTCATTTCATTAGTTGAAGAAAGTTTAAGCGGACTCAAAGTAGTCAAAAGTTACAATGCTGAGAATCAATTCAAAAAACGTTTTGATAATTCTATCAATAGATTGCTACAGCTAACTAATAGTATTGGAAATAAAAATAACTTGGCTTCTCCTCTAAGTGAATTTATGGGAATTGTTACCATTGCTACTTTATTATGGTATGGTGGCAACTTGGTTTTGGTTGACAAAACATTAGAAGGTTCTTTGTTTTTAGTATATATGTTACTTTCTTATAATATTTTGACTCCTGCGAAAAATATTTCAAAAGCCTCTTATGCAGTAAAAAATGGTCTAGCTGCTGCTGAACGCGTTTTTGAAGTTTTAGAAATTGAAAATGCCATTACTAATCATAATGATGCCGTTGTAAAAGACCAATTCGAATCTAGTATTGCAATATCCAATATCACCTTTAAATACCAAGATGAAAATGTATTGAACGATTTTTCATTGGAAGTATTAAAAGGACAAACGGTTGCTCTGGTGGGTCAATCTGGTAGTGGAAAAAGTACAATTGCAAACTTGTTGACTCGTTTTTACGACGTCAACAATGGTAGTATCCTAATTGACGGAACCGATATCAAACAATTAAATCTTCATTCACTTCGTGGATTAATAGGATTGGTTACTCAGGATAGTATATTATTCAATGACACCATTAAAGCAAACATTTCTTTAGGTAAAGAAGAAGCTACCGATGATGAAATTATTGAAGCGTTAAAAATTGCCAATGCCTACGAATTTGTAAAAGAGTTACCAAACGGAATTTATACCAACATTGGCGACAGCGGAAATAAATTATCCGGTGGTCAAAAGCAACGCCTATCAATTGCACGAGCAGTATTGAAAAATCCGCCGATTATGATTTTGGACGAAGCTACCTCAGCATTAGATACTGAAAGCGAAAAATTAGTTCAAATAGCACTAGAAAACATGATGCAAAACCGAACCTCGATCGTTATAGCCCATCGTTTGTCTACGATCCAAAAAGCAAATAAGATTGTTGTAATGCAAAAAGGCCGAATTGTAGAACAAGGCACTCATGAAGAATTAATTGCGTTGAACGGGACTTACAATAAACTCGTTAGCATGCAATCACTCGAATAACAATGTATTTAACAAGTCCAAATATAAAACTCCCAGAAGATCCAAACACCATTGTATGGAAATACCTGGATTTATCTAAATTTTTGGATTTGCTTCTTTCAAATAAATTATTCATGTCGCGTTCTGACAAATTTGAAGATCAATATGAAGGTACATTTAGCGAACCCACTTTTGAAGAGATTAAAAAGTTAGCTATTAATAATCCAGAATTTTTGAATTACTACAAAACACATCGTGAAAAAGTAGCGATAAGTAGTTGGCATATTAACGAATATGAATCGTTTGCTATGTGGCAAATTTTCACTCAAAATAGTGAGGGTTTAGCAATTCAATCAACTATTGGACGTTTGCAAAAAGCTTTGGAACCTGAAAAAAACTTAAAACAATACATTGGGCAAGTCAATTATATTGATTACAAGAAAGAGTACATACCCTTTGATGATTTATTTTTTCCCTTTTTGTTCAAACGAAAAAGCTTTCAGTATGAACGTGAGGTTAGAATCATCTCCGATACTTCTGAAACTTCAATTACAATAAATGATGGAATTAAAATTAATGTGGACATTAGTCAATTAATTGATAAAATCTACATTCACCCAAAATCAGAAAACTGGTATAAAAACTTGGTAATTGAACTGGTTTCAAAATTGGGTTTTGATATAGCAATTGAAAAATCGGATCTAGAAAGCGATATTCTAATTTAATTATAACTTCGCTGTCAATTTGATATTAAAAACACGAGCAGTCATGTAATTAGGAATTGAATATTGATTTTTGGTATATACATCTCTAACCCAGGTATTGGTAATGGCATTTAGATTGTTAAACAGATTAAAAATCTCTGCACCAATAGTAACTTCTTTGAAGTTTCCAAACCAATTCTTTTTAATTGAATTTATCTTATTTTCAACGATTACTTTAGAAAAACCGACATCAGCCCGACGGTAATCTCGTAATCTATTTTGGTATACATACGGATCAGCATAAGAAGGCGAACCTCCTGGCAATCCCGAATTGTAAACTAAATTTAAATATACTTTCATACTAGGAATAGCGGGCATATAATCTTGAAATAATAATCCGAATTTTAATAATTGATCTGTAGGTCTAGCTATATATCCTCTTTTGTCGCTATTTTCTTCTGTTTTCAAATAGCCAAAACTAAACCATGATTCGGTACCGGGAACAAATTCACCATTTAAACGAATATCAAATCCTTGTGCATAGGCTTTCGCCAAATTATTTGCGGCATAACGAATTCGTACATTGTCAATAGTATAGGTATTTACATCTGCCATGGATTTATAATAGAGTTCAGAAACCAATTTAAACGGACGATTCCACATTTTAAAATTATAATCATTGGCCAAAACCAAATGAACAGATTGCTGTGCATTTACGTTCGGTTGAACTATCCCACTAGCATCACGCAATTCTCTATAAAAAGGCGGCTGATAATAGATCCCGCCTGAAAGTCGGAATACCATATCTTTATCCCAATCAGGTAGAATGGAAATTTGCGCCCTTGGACTCCAAACAAATTTTGATTTCCCTAATTCTTCAGCTCCCGATACTCCCCAATTTTGAAAACGCAAACCTGCATTAAGCCATAACTTAGTATCCCCAATACTACTATTAGAATTCCATTGTGCAAAACCTGAAAATCTGTTAATAGTTGTAGAATTAGATGAACGAACGTTTTGATAGGGAGCAAGTGGTCCAGTATAAACCACGTAGGGTTCATTTTTTTGTGATAAGACAATTGGAGATGGAATGGAAAACCCAATTGAATCAATTACTTCCCATTCTACCACTCGATCACGAATAGATTCACTAGTATATTTAATTCCCCAATCCAATTGGTGTTTTTTCCAATTGTGAAAGCCCTTTAATTCTATAGTAGCAATTAAAGCGTCAAGGTTATTTCGCGCGTGATTTAACTGGGAACCAATTCCACGCGAATAGGATACTTTGCCGTAGTTCTCAGATGATACATTAGCGTCCACTTCTCCTAAACGGTATTGAGCAAGAATATCAAAATACTCCTGCTCTACAGTATGATAAATAGAACTGATCAACTTCAAACTAAATGAATCCGTTGGTTTAAATGTAGTCTTAATAGCTCCAAAGTAGGTGCTATACTGATCTTTTTCTTGACCTTCATAGTATACTAAAAGCGCCATGGGTTGGTCTAAAGTCCCAAAATTAGTTTGACGCGTTACTGGTTGATAGTCGTACTTGTTATTTGAAATAGTACCTAAAAAACTCCATTGCCACTTGGCGGAAGACTCATAAATTATATTGGTTTGAATATCTGCAAATGAAGGAGTAAAATTAGTTTGCGTATCTTGACTGTTTACCAAAAGGCTATTATTTCGATATCGAACTCCTGTTACAGCTGACCATTTCTTGTTTTTAGAAACGAGATCAAAAGCGATGCTTCCTCCCAATAAACTAGCCTCCAAATTGGCTCCAAACGAAGTAGGTTTTCGGTACGTAATATCCAGAACCGAAGATAATTTATCACCGAACTTAGCTTGGAATCCCCCTGCCGAAAAATCGACATTTTGAACTAAATCACTATTGGTAAAACTCAACCCTTCTTGCTGTCCAGATCGAATTAAAAAAGGGCGATACACTTCTATTTCGTTGACATACACTAAATTTTCATCATAATTGCCACCGCGAACCGAATATTGTGTACTTAACTCATTATTAGAACTGACACCTGCTAATGATTTTAAAATATTCTCTACCCCCGCATTGGCTCCTGGAATTTTTCGTAAGATCTCAGGAGTTAATGATGTGATCCCTTGTATTCGTTTACTGTTTTTGGCTGTAACAATTACTTCACTCATTTGTTCATTACGGGTGTTCAAAACGGGATTGAATTCTATGATTTCATTAGGTTTCAAAAACAAAAAAATGGAAGCGGATTTAAGCGAAATGTGTGAAAAAACTACAGTAACTTTTTTATTGGAAGGTATTGATAGTTCGTAAAAACCATTATCATTGGATTGTGATGTAAAAACCCCATTTGAAATCGAAACATGAGGTACAGCTTGATTATTTTCGTCCAAAATAATGCCTCTCAACTTGGCATTTTGAGCCAATGCCGAAGCTCCTATTCCGAAAAACAGAAGGTAAAGCATAACTTTTTGGATTCTTTTCAAACGATAGTAATTAATTATTTTAAACTTCTAAAAAAATGCGTTTCAAAGGTAGTGGAATTTCCTATAGCATCGGTTACGATTAGTTTCAACTCATTGGCACCATTTAGAACAAAATCATTATTAAAATAATGCGTAATAGTGTTCGTTTTATTGTCATATTCAAACAAAATCCATTTCCCATTTAAATAACCATTATAGGTCTTAATTCCAGAACCCGAATCCGTAATTTGTAATTGTAATTTATCTTGACTTACCCATTTACCTTCAATAGATTTCGCAATACTTATTTTGGGAGATTGAACATCTGTAACTAATTTATACTTACCTAAAGTCTTTACTTTGGTACTAAATACACTATCTTTTCTATAGGTTGAATTATAATACATTTTTTCACCATCAATCCTTGCTATAAATGTTTTTTCTTGGAGCTCTTTTGACAATAAACTATCCGTAACAGAAATAGTAAAATTAGTATGTGCAGGTACAATATCGTCATGTAAATATAGCACCCCATTTTTTACATCAAAATTCAATGCAAAATCGTCGTAAAAAGTCCCAGCTGGAAAAAATACAGAGTAGTTTTCTTTTTCAAATATATTGTCTATTGTAGATTTGATAAAATATTTAGAAGTTATTGGTTCTGCGTTCACAATAGATGGAGCAGTATCATAGTGTATAGGAACAGAAACAATGGTTTTATTCCCAAAATAATCTCCAACTTCAATTCGGTATATACCTTCAAGATTGGGAACTGGAATAATTTGTCCTTTTGTTTCATCGGTAACAATAAAAGGTAAGTTGTATTTATTTATCATAAATAGTTTTTGAATCCTTTGTTTTGTCGATTTGTATTTGCTGTAATCAATTAGCGCATTTACAAATCGCATATCATCAAAAGAATAGGTATCAAATTGGTATCCAAAACGAAATTGTCCATTCAAAAAAGTGGCAACATTATAAACTCCATTCTTGTTAAATGAAACATCATCGTAATCATCTGCACTTATTCCGAAACCAACAGGTCCATTGGCCATAACTTTATCTGCTAAATAAGTACCATCTTTTTGTAATGAATAATTCAATGCAATAGGACTTTGGGATTTATTTACTGTTGATGAAAATAGCGGATAAACGTATAGTGCTGAAAATGTTGGTTTTTTAGAATCTTTCAATCCTATATCAAATCCAAAATGCAAGGGATTGATGATGTACTCTGTTTTAGAGTCACGAATTTCGTAATGCAAATGTGGCCCTTCGGAAGCACCTGTATTTCCTGAAATAGCAATCCACTCCCCTTTTTTAATTGGGAGCTCACCAGGTTTTAGATACATTTCAATTTCAAAAGACTGCTCTTTATAATGAGTAGTAGTAATATAATCTTGAATTGGTCCCACCGCTTTTTGCAAATGGGCATAGACAGTAGTATAACCGTTTGGGTGTGTAATGTAAATCGTTTTTCCGTTACCGAATGTGGATATTTTTATTCTTGAGACATAACCTTCAGCTGAAGCATATACTTTCAAACCTTCCTTTTGTTGGGTTTTAAAATCAAATCCAGCATGAAAATGATTGGGGCGCAATTCACCAAAATTCCCCGACAATTGCATTGCAATATCTAAAGGAGGGCTAAAATAGTCTTTGGGGAAATTATTTTGAGCAAAAAGGGTACTGCAAAACAGCAAATAAAAAAGAAAGTATCTCATAAATTTCATTTTGGCTAATATAAAAAAACAATTAGACAAATAAAACCGGAATACGACAGGAAAACTATAACTCTTTGTTTAATAATAAATTACTGATTTTTAAATAAAAAAGCTAATAAAATATTGTATTAATAAAAAGGAATACTAACTTTGTAAGATTAAGTAATGAATTGGAA
>ERZ650308.1859-NODE-1859-length-10628-cov-4.667266_pt1 | contig 10628 bp, 11 predicted proteins | sample MGYA00376244_ERZ650308 | MGnify/ENA primary metagenome ERZ650308 (study PRJEB26733, sample SAMN07839295) | wastewater metagenome | biome: small river; feature: stream; material: water | place: USA: North Carolina | collected 2016-04-26 ...
CAGGTGCAACTTTAATTTCGGAATCCAATTTCAAATACATGTATTGGACCATGTCGCAACAATTAACCCACCATACTTCAAACGGCTGCCGCGTAAACAGTGGCGATATGATGGGAAGCGGAACTATTTCTGGACCAACACCCGATAGTTTTGGATCGATGCTTGAATTAACTTGGGGAGGAAAAAATCCAATCAAATTAAACGATAACACCGAACGAAAATTCATTAACGACAACGATACGGTGATCATGAAAGGCTATTGTCAAAACAGTTCGGTTCGAATTGGATTTGGTGAAGTTTCAAGTAAATTATTACCCCCGTTTGTACGAAAATAAATAGGAAGGACACTTTTGGCTTATTATTTGTATGGGATAATAAAAATCGAATGTTATGAAAAAAATTACCTACTTACTTGCCTTAATTTTCTTGACTTTATCTTGCGGAGTAAAAACGACTCGAACCCTGCTCACTAGTGGCGATTATGACGCAGCGATCAGGAAATCAGCGGAGAGTTTAAGAAGCAATAAAAATGCAAAAGGAAATCAAGATTATGTATATCTTCTTGAGGAAGCATACGCTAAAGCTACAGAACGAAACCTAAGAAATATAGATGTTTGGTCAAAAGATTCAAATCCGGATAACTTAGAAAAGATCTTTGACACCTATAATTTACTCTCAAATCGTCAAGAATTAATTCGACCGTTAGAACCCCTAAAATTAATTACTGAAGGGCGTGATGCGAAATTTCCGATGGATGATTATTCGGATGAAATTATAGCGAGTAAAAACAAGTTGGTCGATTATCTTTATACTGCTACAAAAAAATTACTAGCTACAAACGACAAATTAAATTTCAGAAAAGCCTACGAAGATTTATTGTACATCAAAAAACTGAATGCCAACTACAAAGATGTCGCTAGTTTAATTGACTTGGCATTGCAAAAAGGAACCGATTATATTTTTGTTTACACCAAAAACGAAACCAACATGGTTATTCCTACACAATTACAAAACGACTTATTGGATTTTGGTACTTTCGGTTTGAATGATCGTTGGACGGTTTATCACAGCACTAAAGCACAAGGAATAGTATATGATTATAGTTTAATGGTGAATTTTAGAACCATCATTATATCTCCTGAGCAAGTCAAAGAAAAAGAGTTCATCAAAGAAAAACAAGTGAAAGACGGTGTTAAAAATCTATTGGACACCAACGGAAACGTAGTAAAAGACAATGCTGGAAATCCGATCAAAGTAGACAACATGATTACGGTTAAAGCACAAATTTATGAATTCAAACAGTTCAAATCGGTTCAAATAACTGCAAAAGTAGATTACATTCAAAACAACAACAATCAGTTGATCGCTACTTTTCCACTAGCTAGCGAGTATGCATTTGATTACATTTATGCGCATTTCAACGGTGACAAACGCGCTTGTGAAGACAATTATCTTACCTATTTCAGTCGAAAATCTGTCCCTTTTCCAAGTAATGAACAAATGATTTTTGACTCTGGCGAAGACTTAAAAGCAAAACTCAAAGACATCATCAATAAGAATAAATTTAGACGCTAATTTCTAAAATTTACAAAAATAAACGGGTTTGTTAATAGGCAATTCAGATGAAGTTGCTGTTAGCAAACCTGTTTTTTTATCTCTTTTAAAAACAGAAATAGAATTTTCAAATTGACTTCCTACAAGTACAAGACTTTCATCATCTGTGAAAATAAAATTACGCGGACCTTTTTTGGTAGGTACTTTTTGAAGTAACGTTAGTTTTTCAGAATCCCACCCATAAACCGCAATAAAATTATCGTCGCCCCTTACTGAAGCATAAACGTATTTATTATCTTTCGACAGCTTAATTTCTGCAGCTGTTCCACTTTTAGTACTATCCGTAATTTGCGCCAATTGGATCAACTGTAGTTGATTGTTTTTGTAACGAAAAACACCTACTTGATTTGATAGTTCGAAGGTCGCAAAAAGAGTTTCTCCTTTAGCATCAAAAATCAAATGTCTAGGACCCGAACCTGGAGGAACTTTTGTCGCAACCGCTTCTTCCGAATACAAAAAAGTATCCGAATTGGAGTCGAATGGAATGCACTCAATAGAGTCATTTCCTAAGTCGGCAACAAAGAGTTTATTCTGTTTGGGATGAAATACAACCGAATGTACATGCGGTTTTTCTTGTCTTGAAACATGTTCACTAGTTCCGGTATGTTGATAAGTAGTTACGGATTCTGATAATGCACCAAAACCATCAATTGGAAATACACTTAAATTTCCACCCGAATAGTTTCCAACCACAACATACTTTTCATCAGGACTAAAAGCAAGGGTACACGGGTGATTTCCTTGGGTAAAAAAGGTGCTCCTTTTCGTAAAATAATCTTTTCCCGTAATAGCATACGAGGTGATTTTACCTCCTTTATCGCCAGCGGTTTCTTCCACAATTACAACAATAGACTTCAATCTATTTGTAATGATAAAAGACGGATTATCTACATGATCTATTATTTTTTGTAGTGTTAATGCATTGGTTTGTTGATTTAACGACACTTGATTGATCCCTTGTTCAGGATTATCTGTATAGGTTCCTACTAAAAAAGTAGTTGTTTGGGTTTGTCCAGCAGCATGATAGCAACCAAAGACAAAAAAAGTAACTACTAGAAGTAGTGGAAATCTTTTCATCGTTTATTGAGGTTAAAAGTTATACCTGTTTTGCCAATTCATCCACCTGAATGTCGCTATGGGAAACATCATAAATGGCATTCCCGTCTTTTATTAAAATAAGCTGTGGCGATTGGTGAACCACTTGAAATCGAGATGCGATCTCATTCGAAATAGGACGGTATTCCAATAAATCTAAAAAATAGGGGATAACTTGATCAGCTAAATTAAATTCATTTTCAAATTGTTTCAAAGCCATTCTACTGATACTACAACGGGTACTGTGTTTAAAAATAAGCACTGGTTTATCGAAGGAAAGTGAAGAAATGTCATTTAGCTGCCCCAAATCTGTGAGTTGGGTCCAATTGATATTAGCAGGCTGTGAATCGCTATCCGAAGCACCAAAAATTGAATTAAAAAAGCTCATAATTACCTTTATATTTTTTTCAAAGCTACATCTTTTTATTGAAACTACAGTAAAGTTACGAAATCGAATAGCCGGAATAAACGCAACTATTAAAGAAAAATTTTTATATTTTTGAACCAAATACTTTGCAGATGAATATCAAATTATTGGCCATCGGAAAGACCGACAACAAAAACTTGCAAGCGCTCATTGATGAATACAGCAAACGATTGTCGTTTTATATTAAGTTCGAGTTGGAACTGATTCCGGATATTAAAAATGTAAAAAACTTATCTGAAAATCAGCAAAAAGAAAAGGAAGGCGAACAAATATTAGCCAAACTAAATGCCACGGACCACTTGATTTTATTGGACGAAAATGGAAAAACTTTTTCAAGCGTTGGGTTTTCTGATTATTTACAAAAAAAGATGAATTCGGGTATCAAAACCTTAGTATTAGTCATTGGTGGACCTTATGGTTTTTCGGATGAAGTGTATGCCAAGGCACAAGGTAAAATTTCGTTATCCGAAATGACTTTTTCACATCAAATGGTGCGATTGTTTGTGATTGAACAATTGTATAGAGGGTTTACCATCTTAAAAAACGAACCGTATCACCACCAATAATTAGGTTGCTTTTTGAACCAATTGAATGCATTCCATAGCTTCTTTTACATCATGTACTCGAAGAATAGTTGCACCTTTTTGAAGGGCAATGGTATTGAGAATTGAAGTTCCATTGAGACTTTCTTGAGGTGTTGTATTCAGCGTTTTATAAATCATTGATTTTCTGGAAACACCCACTAAAACAGGCAATTCTAAGGCGTGAAACAATGCTAATTTTTGCAGGACTTCGAAGTTTTGATCGGTTGTTTTAGCGAAACCAAAACCAGGATCAATAATCAAATCATTGATACCGAATTGCCTTGCTTGCGCCACTTTTTCTGAGAAATAATATATCATTTCTTTACACATGTTATCATATGCTGTCAGGTGCTGCATGGTTTGCGGCGTACCTCGCATGTGCATCATGATGTACGGCACTTGCAAACGCGCTACAGTAGAAAACATTTCGGGATCTAAATTTCCTGCTGAAATATCATTGATCATAACAGCTCCCGATAGAATCGCTTTTTCAGCGATGGAAGACCTAAACGTATCAATAGACAAAAGAATCTTCGGAAAATGTCGCACCAACAAATCAATGATGGGCAACAACCGATTGGCTTCTTCCACTTCGGAAACAAAATCGGCATTGGGTTTTGAAGAATAGGCACCAACATCGATAAAAGTTGCTCCTTCAGACAACATTTTCTCAACTTGAGAAAGCAATTTGGACTCATTTTTGTATTTTCCACCATCAAAAAAGGAATCTGGAGTACAATTAAGTATCCCCATTACTTTAGGATAATGCAAATCAATCAGGTTTCCGTTACAATTTATTGTCATTTCTAATGAGTTAAAGAGCTTAGTACTTTGTACTTCAATCTTAATTCTTTACTTTTGACCCAAGACCAATGTGTCTCGAAAATAAAGTTTAAAATCATACAAATATAGCATTAATGAAGAATACCTCACAAGAATATGACAAAGTAATTGGCACATGCCGCGACTTGTTTGTGAAAAAAATGACCGATTATGGAAGTGCTTGGCGCATTTTGCGTTTGCCTTCGTTAACCGATCAGATATTTATTAAAGCACAGCGCATCCGTAGTTTACAAGAAAATGAAGTGAGAAAAGTGGATGAAGATGAAACAAGCGAATTTATCGGCATCATCAACTATTGCATTATGGCCTTGATCCAGATTGACAAAGGGATAGCAGACCAACCTGATCTAGACGTGATTGAATCGAGCCAATTATATGATCAAAAAATTGCGTTGACCAAACAATTGATGGAAGATAAAAACCACGATTATGGTGAAGCTTGGCGCGAAATGAGGGTGAGCAGTTTGACCGATTTGATTCTTCAAAAACTCCTTAGAGTAAAACAAATTGAAGACAACAAAGGTAAAACTTTGGTGTCTGAAGGAATCGATGCCAATTACCAAGACATGATCAATTATTCTGTTTTTGCATTGATATTGATGGGTAAACCAAATTAATATTTTTATAAAATAATAACATATGGAAGCCAAAAAAACTTATATTTCATGGGGTATCCGAATAGTCGTTTCGGTATTATTTATTATTTCGGCTGTAGCCAAAATGTATCCTTCACCCTATTTCGCCATTTCAACATTTGAAGTAAAACAATTGTATCCAATGGGATTTTCGGGTGATTTTGCGCCGTATTTTTCAAGAACGCTTATCGGAATTGAATTAGCCTTGGGGTTTTTATTGCTACAAAAAAATTGGCTCAAAACATTTATTATTCCGGTCACCATCTCTTTATTAGTCGTATTTATCGGACACTTAACGTATGTCACTTTTTTAAGTGGTGGAAATTCGGGTAATTGCGGTTGTTTTGGAGAGTTAATTCCGATGACGCCTTTTGAGGCAATCGTTAAAAATATCGTTGCTGTTGGACTGCTTGGTTATTTATATTATTTGATGCCAAAAAACAGCACTACAGGTAATTTTTGGGTATTGACAACTGTATTATTTGCAACCATTCTTGGCATTTATATGCTTGCACCGATTCAACCACCGGTTTCTAACTTCGTTGCAGTACCCGTAGGTGAAACACCAATAGACACGCTATCAACTATTGATAATACCATCGCAATTGACACTCAAAAAGTAGCTATCGAGAAAGAAGTAACAAAAGATACCGCTTCTAAAAAAAGTGAGCCGATTGTTGACGAACCCAAAAAGAAAAAATCGGGTTACGCCAAATATTTTGCAGGAATTGATAAAGGAAAAAAAATAGTTTGTTACTTTGTCCCAGGTTGTGACCACTGCCGTGATGCGGCAAAAGAATTAACCGAAATGAGGAAATCGGATGCCACTTTACCTCCACTTTCAATTATTTTTATGAATGAAGAAGCCGATTTAATTCCTGATTTCTTCAAAGCTGCTGGAGCGAATTACCCCTACAAAATCATTGAAATTATTCCGTTTTGGAATGAATTAGGAAGTGGAAAAGACACTCCTGGTGTGAAATATTTATGGAATGGTAACGAAATAAAATACTATTGGGGAATCAACGACAACAAATTCAACGGAAGTGATTTAGCAAAATATTTGAACAAACCGTATTCTGAAATTAAAAAATAACGAACATGAAAAAAGTAGCCGCACTTATCACGCTATTGATAGCAAGTATATCTTGTAGCAATGCACAACCCAAAACGTTTTCTGCAGAAGCATTAGAAGGAGTAATCACTACTATCGATGGAAAAGAGGTTGCATTTCAAAGCATATTAAATGCACATGAAGGCAAAACTGTATTGATTGAAGTTTGGGCTTCTTGGTGTGGTGATTGCGTAAAAGCAATGCCTAAAGTAAAAGAAATTCAATCCGAAATACCAAATGTGGATTACGTATTCATCTCAATGGATAAATCGCTAGAAAAATGGAAGGCCGGAATTGAAAAACATGCTGTAAAGGGAGATCATTATTGGGTAAATGATGCTAATGGCATGAAAGGTAGTTTCGGAAAATCAATTGATTTAGACTGGATTCCGAGATATATTGTTATCAATAAAAAAGGGGAAGTAGTACTTTATAGAGCCATTGAAACCGATTTTGAAAAAATAAAAACCGAATTAAATAAATAATAAACCAACAAAAAATGAGAACGAAAATTGTTGCAGGAAACTGGAAAATGAATAAAAACAGTGAAGGAACTGAAGACTTATTAAATGATTTGATTGACAAATTACCCAATGATAAAGAAGTTGAGATCATTGTAGCTCCCACATTTATCAATTTGGCTTCAGCGGTTGATCATTTGGAATTTACAAATATCCAGGTAGCTGCACAGAATATGAATCAGTTTGACAGCGGTGCTTATACAGGTGAAGTCTCTGCAGACATGTTAAAAAGCGTTGGAGTTAACACCGTTATATTAGGTCACTCTGAGCGAAGAGCAATTTTCCATGAAACCGACGCTATCATTGCAGACAAAGTAACCAATGCTTTGAAACACGAAATGAGAGTTATTTTTTGTTTTGGTGAAGAATTAAAAGACCGACAAAACGAACAACATTTTACAGTCGTTGAAAATCAATTACGCGATGGACTTTTCCATATTGCAAACGCATCTTGGGAGCACATTGTGTTGGCCTACGAACCAGTGTGGGCAATTGGAACAGGAGAAACTGCAAGTCCAGAGCAAGCTCAAGAAATGCATGCATTCATCAGAGAAACCATTCGTCACACCTTCGGTAGTGAAATTGCCGACCAAGTGTCCATTTTATACGGTGGAAGTGTGAAACCTGACAATGCGCAAGAAATTTTCGGAAAGCCTGATGTAGATGGTGGATTAATCGGTGGAGCCGCATTGAAAGCAGACGATTTTGCTGCCATTGTGAACGCAATCTAGTCCAATACCTCTTAAATATAAAGTCAAATTAGCTTCTTTAAGTTAATTTGGCTTTTTTATTCTTGTTTATTTAGGATACATTGAAGCCTATGGTATAAAATAAGAAATCCCAAAAAAGAAATGCTTACCTTTGCAAAAAAGTAATACAATGAATACGTTTGAGCAATTTAATCTTCCTAAATCCCTTCAAAAAGCACTCGATGAGATGGGACTTACAACGCCTACTCCAATTCAGGAGAAATCTTTTTCTGTGATCATGTCTGGAAGAGATGTAATGGGTATTGCTCAAACGGGTACAGGAAAAACGTTAGCCTATTTATTGCCTGTTTTAAAACAATGGAAATTCATAGCTACAGACACGCCTCGTTTGGTAATTTTGGTTCCCACACGAGAATTGGTCGTTCAAATAGTGGAAGTAATTGAAAACCTAACGCAGTTTATGTCGGTGCGTACTTTGGGTGTATATGGTGGGGTTAACATCAACACGCAAAAGAAATCAGTATATGGTGGAATTGATATTCTAGTAGGAACTCCAGGTAGAACGATGGATTTAGCACTTGATAATGTGATTCGATTTGATTCGCTTCAAAAACTAATCATCGACGAATTTGATGAAATCTTAAATTTAGGATTTCGTTTTCAAGTGACTTCACTATTGACCATGATGAAAAACAAACGCCAAAACATCCTTTTCTCGGCGACAATGACCGATGATGTAGATGAAATTTTGGACGAATATTTTGAAATCCCTGAAGAAATCACGCTCGCTCCCTCGGGTACACCACTTGAGAAAATTGAGCAATTGGCTTACCGCGTTCCTAATTTCTTAACCAAAATAAACCTGCTAGGGCACATTTTAGAAAGTGACGAAAGTACACAACGTGTATTGATTTTTGCAAATAACAAAAAAACGGTAGATCTTATTGCCAATAGCATTGAAGAACACTATCCAGAACAATTTGGAGTCATCCATTCGAATAAATCGCAAAATTACCGATTGAACACTATGGCTGCTTTTCAAGCTGGTGAATTACGCGGAATCATTACAACTGATGTAATGGCGAGAGGTTTGGATATTTCAGATGTAACGCATGTCATCAACTTTGAATTTACAGACATTCCAGAACAGTACATTCACCGAATTGGTAGAACAGGTCGTGCCGATAAAACGGGTATTGCGATAAGTTTTATCAGTCCTAAAGAAGAAGAAATTCAAATTGAAGCCGAATTATTAATGGAAAAAGAAATTGAATTCCTTCCTTTTCCAGAGGCAGTACTCATTGCAGAACGACTCCTTGAATTTGAGAAAGACCGCAAAAAAGTGAAGCAATTACTGAAGAAACCTAAATTTGAAGGTGGCGCAGCTTTTCATGAAAAGTCAACCAAAAACAAAAAGGTAAACTTGGGTGGTCCTGCCAAAACAAAACCTCGAAAAACAGAATCACGTAATCGTGGAGTAGAACGAACTCGAGATGCTAAAAAGAAAAACAAAAAATAGAACCACAAAAAAACCGCATCATGTGCGGTTTTTTTTATTCTTCATATCGTGCGATTTCTCGGTCATAAAATGCATTCGCTTGCACAATCAAACCTTCCATTTCAGCATTTAATTCGGTTTCATCAAGATCTTCATCTTCTTCCATAAACTCGACCTCATCATCTTTTAAATTGATGATAAAACGAGGGTAATCTAAGTGAATAATAAAAATATCATCCGGATAATCGGTGTTGTCACCTAAAACAAATTTTGGTAATTCCATGGTAGTTACTTTTCTAAATTAATATTCAATCGTTTCTTTTGGTTCGCCTTCTTTTACCATTTTGTTGGTTAAATAATGAAAACGAATATATAAAAATAATGCCGCAGCAGTTAATCCCGCTAACAAACCGATCCAAACACCTTCTGCTTTTAGAGGTGTGTGTTCGCCTAAATAGTAAGAGGTTGGAAAACCAATTACCCAATAGGCTACAAAGGTAATATACATCGGTATTTTGACATCTTGCAGACCACGAAGTGCACCTAATACAACCACTTGAATGCCATCTGAAATTTGAAAAACAGCTGCAACCAATAATAATTTTGAAGCTATTTCAATCACTTCTTTGTTGTCCAACATTTGATTTTGATTTTCCATATTCAGAAACAAATAAGGCAAAGTAGTATGCAATGCAACAAACATGAATGCAAATACGATTTCGATAATAATTGCCAATAAAAAAATGGAACGTGCCACAATAATCAATTGTTTGTAATCATGTAATCCCTTTTGCTGACTGATTCGAATCATGGAAACGACACTTAAACCCATGGCAAACATAAAGGTCATTGAAGCTAAACTGAGCGCGATTTGATTGGCTGCCTGACTCGTTTTTCCAATGTTTCCACACAACCAAATGGCGGCTGTAAACAAAACCACTTCAAAGAGCATCTGCATAGCTGATGGCAATCCTAAATTGACTAACTTTTGAATTACCGGTTTTTTTATTTCGCTAAAGCTAAAATTTTTAAAATAGGGACGTAAGGTTTTATGATTGATTAAAATAAAATGCATAAAAACAACCATCGCAATTCTTGAAATTACAGTACCTAATCCCGCACCCAATATGCCCATTTTAGGGAAAATCCAAATCCCATAAATAAGCCAATAATTTACAACTACGTGCACAACATTGGCCATAATGATAGCATACATTGAATATTTGGTCATGGACAAACCATCTGCAAACTGTTTGTATCCTTGGTAGATAATGAGTGGCACTAATGAAAAGGCAACCCAATCAAGGTAAGGTTTTGCTAATGAAATTACTTCTTCTGGCTGGTGTAACATTTCCATTATAGGTTTGGCAAAAACAACCAATCCGAAAAGAAAAAACCCGAGTATAATACACAACAACAAGCCGTGATGAAAGGTAGTTCTGATTTTTTTATCGTCTTTTTCAGCATCTGCTTCGGAAATTAAGGGCGTAATAGCAGTCGAAAAACCAATCCCTAACGACAACGCAATAAAAATAAAACTGTTGCCTAAAGAAACCGCAGCCAATTCAGTAGAACCTAAATTTCCCA
>ERZ650308.1861-NODE-1861-length-10622-cov-58.366140_pt1 | contig 10622 bp, 12 predicted proteins | sample MGYA00376244_ERZ650308 | MGnify/ENA primary metagenome ERZ650308 (study PRJEB26733, sample SAMN07839295) | wastewater metagenome | biome: small river; feature: stream; material: water | place: USA: North Carolina | collected 2016-04-26 ...
ATTGCTGATTAAAATAGCGAATGCCGACGAAGTTAGAATTCAACATCGATGCAAATCCCATACTTCCACCACTAGCCGAGCAACCGCAAGCATCACAATCGTCATCCAAAAAATGATAAAATTGAGTAAACGGATTTTTGAATTGTAAACTGTCTTTTTCGGTGGCATTAGCTAATTGAAAAACTAATACTAGTACTAATGTTATTTTTTTCATTTTACAATAAATTAATATTCAGAAAAACGTTTATCGGTTAAATACTGCGTATCCGTTAGGGTTTTCAAAAAAGCTATTAATTGTGATTTCTCTGATGCAGTTAATGCAATTCCTAACATTCCATTTCTTTTTAAAATAGGATCCAAAGTCGCAGAATTTTCGACCCCTGAACTGTAATGATCAAAAACTGCTTCCAAAGTATACAATCTTCCGTCGTGCATATACGGAGCCGTTTTTTCGACATTGCGCAAACTAGGCACCTTGAACTTGTGTAAATCTTGGGCTAATTCAGTTAATCTATAACGTCCCACATCATTCAAAGCAGGATTGACTGGCAACCCATTATTTCGAAAAGAATTATCCGTAAATAAATCGGTTGCATGACAGCTGGCACATTTTTGATTAAAAACAGCATAGCCATCTAATTCTTGTTGAGTTAGAGTTCCACCCGCTTCATTGCGACGGTATTTATCAAAACGAGAATTGGACGAAGTGACCATCAACATAAATTGTCCCAAAGCTTTGAGCATGTTTTCGGAATTAATTTGTCCGTCTGTAAAAGCTAAACGAAATAATTTTTGATATTCGGCATCTCCTTTCATCATGGCAATGGCTTTGCTAAAATCACCGTTCATTTCTATTGGGCTTGTAAACGGAATAATCGGTTGTAAATCCAAATGTGTCGTTGCTCCGTCATACATAAAACTCGTTTGATAGCCTAAGTTCTGGATCGAAGGTGTATTTCTGGTTCCAATAGCATCATTTACCCCATGACTAAGTGAATGTCCGTGATGTGTAAAAGCATCCTCTTGTATGTGACAAAACCCACACGAAACTATTCCATCAGATGCCAAACGTCCTTCATAAAATAGTTTTTTGCCTAGTTCAAATCCTTTTTGTGTAGGAGGATTATTTGCTAAATCATACGCTAATGGAGGAAAATTAGAAGGTACCTTGAATTCCAATGGAATGTTTTGGTACACATCATCTTGATCATTGGAACAACTCCACAACAATGGTAAAATGAGTAACAATAAAAAATTTGTTTTCATTTTCTAAGATTTTTAAAGCGGTCAGCTAGACACCAACCGCTTTGAGATTAAATTTAGTCGTTATGTACGTGTTCTACACTAAACATAGTAGGAAGATTTGAAGTAATTAAAGGTAATTTATCACCACTCATAATCATTGCTCCCATTCCCATTCCATTACTTGCTGTTAAACTAATTTTATTAGATCCATCTAGCACTTTTGAAATATCAGCCATAATATGGACTTGTGGAGTAATAGTAGTTCTTACCAATGCATTTGTTGGCAAATTCAATGTAACAGTGGTGTAGTTGTAATCTGTTCCTGTTTGTCCTGTATGTACCATAAAACTAGTCGCCGTAGTTACTGTTGACGAAGTAAAAGTTCCTTCGAAAGCTAAAAACTTATATCCTGCCGACCATGACCACATCATACCAGCAGTTTGTGCTAATGCTAAAAAATCACCTTGACCCGTGGCTCCTAGATTAAATTGGGCTTGATCCACTCCAATTCCAAAACTTACTTTAGTATAATTTGCTGCAGGAATATTTGGAAGATTTAATAAAGCACTTGCTGCAGTAGCCTCATCCACAATAAAATAACTCTGAGATTTTGGCAATGTAAATGTTGTTCCATCTGCTTTTGTCAATACAATATTGCTTACAATATATTTTAGCTTATTTATCTTGACTACTTCACCATTAGAATTAGTATATGGTGTATTAAAAGCTAAATTATTAGCATTGTACACATTGTCAAATTCTAATTTTAAGTTTCCATTTCCTGAAATAACTTCATCATCATTAGAACAAGAGAATAAACTGATTGCGATTACAACAACCGCTGCGATTTTTTTTAATTGAAATTTCATTTCTTAAATTTTATGTAAATAATAAATAGAATCAGTCTGCTTTTCATTTAGATAATTCTAAAAAAAAAAGCACACAAATTATTTATTCGTTAGTACAACGAATAATAGGCAACTAATTGCCAACTAAAATTTAAGACATAAAAGTGGGTGGATGGAATTCAGAATCCATATTCAAATACGAATACAAATTTAAATACGAAGAGCTATTTTTCGTTTGTTTAGAACAACCGCAAGAAACTAAGTTATACGTTTTAATTTCTTTGAAAAATAAGACTTCTTGGATTTGTGAAAAAGATTTTTTGTCAGACGAAATCGGTTTTTCTGTATCAGCTGCTTTGGCTAATTCTTTCATCAAATGACATTTTCCGTTACATTGTAGTTTGGGTTTGTCTTTGTTTTCACAAAGCACTTTGCTAATGTATTCATAGTTAATTACATAATCTACAACCGGAAGAATTGGCTTTAGAAACAAGGCGATTAGTACTATGAATAACATTTTTTTCACAGTGCAAAAATAATCAATAATCCAGTTATATTGCAATGATGACTAACTTTTTTTAGGAGGTGGGTTTACTAAACTTTTGTTAAGAACTAAACCTTTTATTTTTCCTATCGTCTTAACCTGTGTAACTTTAAATTTATAATCATGAAAAAAGTATGTATTGTTGCCCTATTAGTTATTGGACTAAGTAGTTTTGCCCAGGAAAGAAAAGAAAGACACCCCAAAGGAGAAATCGAACAAATGACTCCGGAACAACGCAATCAATTACACATTAAAAAAATGACCTTGGATTTGGATCTCAATGCCAAACAGCAAGAACAAGTTGGCAAATTAATGACAGAGCAAATGGCTAAAATAGAGAAAATGAAAGCCGAACACAAAGCCAAAATGGAAGAAGCAAAAGCGCTTCGTTTTGAGATGAAAAATAAAATGCTCGACGAGCAAATTGAATTGAAAAACAAAATGAAAAGCATTTTATCCGCTGACCAATTTGCCAAATGGGAATTGAGAAAAGACAGAAACAACAAGCGAATGGGCGAAAAAAGAAAATTACACAAAGAACATCAAAGGGATTAATTCAAACAAAAACTTCCGGTTATACCGGAAGTTTTTTATTTTAAATTAAAATGTTTTAGACACTTTGTCAATTGCCTGAATGGTAACATCCAAATCTTCATAAGTTAAAGCATCCGTAATAAACCAGGTTTCGTAGGCTGATGGTGCAATGTAAATTCCTTCTTGCAATAAGCCGTGAAAGAATTTCTTGAAAGTAGCATTATCGCCTTTGGCAGCCGATTGAAAATCAACTACAGGATCAGCATCAAAATGAACCGAAATCATAGAACCTACTCTATTAATTGTAAATACTACATTGTTGGCCTTTAAAACACGGTCGATCCCTGCGGCTAAATAAGCTGTTTTTTCTTCCAATCGCTGAAAAATAGCAGCATCATTATTCAAGGCTTGTAACATGGCTAATCCTGCGGCCATTGCCAGTGGATTTCCTGATAAAGTTCCCGCTTGGTATACTGGCCCTAATGGTGCCAAATGATTCATGATTTCTGATCGAGCTGCAAAAGCACCTACAGGCAAACCACCTCCAATTACTTTTCCAAAACAAACAATATCCGCTTGAATGCCATATAATTCTTGTACACCGCCTTTGGCTAAACGGAAACCCGACATTACTTCGTCAAAAATTAACAGGATTCCATTATCTGAACACAATTGGCGTAAGCCTTCTAAAAATCCTTTTTGAGGCGGAATACAACCCATATTACCTGCAACAGGTTCTACAATAATCGCGGCAATTTCATTTTTATTCGCTTCAATTAAAGTCGCTACATTCTCTAAATCATTATAACGTGCTAACAAAGTATCTTTTGCTGTACCTTCTGTTACACCAGGACTGTTAGGTGAACCAAAAGTAATGGCTCCACTCCCCGCTTGAATCAAAAACGAATCGGAATGTCCGTGGTAGCATCCTGCAAATTTGATGATTTTGTCTCTTTTAGTAAAACCACGCGCTAATCGAATGGCGCTCATACAGGCCTCAGTCCCTGAATTCACAAAACGGATTTTATCAATATTCGGGACCATCGAAACCGCTAAAGCCGCAATTTGCGTTTCCAATTCGGTTGGCATTCCAAAAGAAGTTCCCAATTGCGCTTTAGCCACCACCGCATCTACCACTGGCGCATAAGCATGACCTAACACCATCGGTCCCCAAGAGTTGATGTAATCAATTAATCGGTTGCCATCTTCGTCATACAAATAAGCTCCTTTCGCACTTTTGACAAAAATAGGAGTTCCTCCAACCGCTTTAAATGCTCTAACTGGTGAATTCACACCTCCTGGAATTACTTTTTCAGCTTCAGCAAAGAGCTGACTGCTTCTTTGGTATATCATTGTTCTTGTATTTTGTAGTTATTTTAATCGAAGTTTTTGCCCCACATAAAGTACATTATCCAACATATTATTTTTTTGTTTGATGTCTTCCAAACTCAAATTGAATTTTTTGGCAATTGAAAATAGTGTGTCTCCTTTTTGCACTTCGTATTCGCCTAGAGTTGAACTATCCGCAATGGCTGTCGCTTCCATTTTCTTTTTGTTCAATGTAAATTTCTTGCCTAAAACCTGGCTGTCGTATTGGTACAACTCATAACGCTCTATGTACGAAATTAATTTTTCTGGGTAATTAGGATCCGTAGCATAACCCGCTAATCGCAATCCTTTTGCCCAAGCTTCGTAATCGTCTTTGGGTAATTCGAACAAGCTCGCATAACGATTTCTTCCTGTTAAAAAAGTCGCGTGATCTTTAAAGGATTCCGCTGGATCATTGTATTTTCTAAAACATTCTTGTGCCGCATCATCATCTTTCAAAACAGTTTCCCCAGTCCAATCGTTATGACATTTAATACCAAAATGATTATTGGCAGTAGCTGCTAAAGACCCTTTTCCTGCACCCGATTCTAAAATTCCTTGTGCCAAAATAATACTAGCCGGAATACCGTAATTTTTCATATTACTCATCGCTACGTCTTTGTAATTAGCAATATAATCATTCACTGTTCCATTGACAGCTATTGATTTTGTAGGCGTCGAACTTGTATTTCTTTTGTATTTACTGGAATTATAGCGACTGTCTTTTTGAGTCACAATCACCGATTTTTTGGCGTGACATCCAACTAGCAGTAACAACACAAAAACGACTAGACTCTTTTTAATCATGTGTATGAAATATTGGTAAACCTTTATTTTTTAGTTTTAAATTCATGCCTTGAATACCTTGCAATCCACCAGTATGAATTAATAAAATTTTGGCGTTTTCAGGAAAGTAATTTTTTGCAATCAAATCGACTATTCCAAAAACCATTTTTCCAGTATAAACTGGATCTAGCGGAATTTGGGTTTGTTCATAAAATTGATTGATCCAATCAATTAACTCATTAGTTACTTTTCCATAACCTCCAAAATGATAATCGGTAATTAACTCCCAATTGTCCTGGCGCACAAAATTACGAATTTCATCTTGTAAAAAGTCACCTTTCAAGGCAGGAAATCCCAAAACTTTTTGATGAGGCAAAACACTATTAATTAATCCCGAAATTGTTCCTCCCGTCCCAATAGCACAAGCCACAAAATCAAAAGCTACATCTGCTGGAGTCAAAATTTCTTCGCAACCTTGTATGGCAAAAGTATTGGTACCACCTTCGGGAATTAAATAAAATGCACCGTATTGTTGTTGTAATTGTTCCAAAAAAGTCGCTTCTGTTTTCAAGCGATAGGTTTCTCTAGACACAAATTCGAATTGCATGCCACATTCTTGGGCAAATTTTAAAGTAGGATTGCTTTCTATTTTATCACCTAATTCGTCGCCGCGAATGACTCCAATAGTTTGAAAACCATTTTCTTTTCCAGCATACGCCACCGCGGCAATATGATTGGAATAGGCCCCTCCAAAAGTTAAAAGTGTGGATTGATTTTCGGCTTTTGCTTGTAACAAATTATATTTTAATTTCCTGAATTTATTGCCCGAAACAAAAGGGTGTATCAAATCTTCTCTTTTGATAACAAGAGAGATACCCTTTGGCAAATTAATCGGAATCGCTTGATTCAAGGAATACGAAAACAAATGTTAAATATTTAGTAAGGTATTACAACGGCCGCTTTTAATTTCTAAATTTGTTTGCAAACCAATTACGGTTGTAATACGCATTTATGGATAAGCAAAGTAATGAAAATAAATTAACAGCTGAGGAAGATTTCTACTATACTCCCGAAGGTTATAAATGTTTTACCGAAAAATTCCATTTGAAACGCGGGTATTGTTGCAAAAGTGGTTGTCGACATTGTCCGTACGGATTTGATAAAAAGACCAATACCATTCGAAAAAAATAAATTAAAGCCAACTCATTGTTACAATAAAAAGAACTTCATTATTAACATATAAATTAGCACAATCATGAAAGCAATTCAATTTCTTTTCGCAGCCCTTCTTTTGACCATGGTTTCTTGCGGTTCTATGGTGAGTGTCAATGCAGATTACGACAAAAAAGTCGATTTTTCAACTTACAAAACCTTTGCCTATTATAAAACGGGTATCGACAAAGTTGAAATTTCCGATTTAGACAAACGCAGAATTCTACATGCTATTGACCAGCAAATGCTCGCCAAAGGATTTACTAAAAGTGAAAATCCAGACTTGTTAATCAATATTTTTACGAAATCGCGCGAGCAAGTTAGCGTGAACCAATTCAATGCCGGTTGGTGTTACGGCTGGGGATGGGGATGGAATCCATTTATGATGGGCGGTCAACAAACAACCGTGACATCTGCCACTGAAGGCACTTTATATATTGATTTTATTGATGCTAAAAAGAAAGAAATGATTTGGCAAGGAGAAGGTACAGGAGTGCTTACCAAAAACACCCATAAAAAAGAAGAGCGCATCAACGAATTTGTCACTAAAATTATGTCGCAATATCCTCCCGTCGCAAAATAATAAATGATACTTAACCTCCTCTTCAAGGAGGTTTTTTTTTATTAATAACACAACCAAGAGAAGAAAACAATTCGTATTTTTGAATTAAAATTAATAAAATATGAATCTTTTTAAGGAAGCCATAATTGCCAAAGATCAGTTGGAAGGGGTTGTTTCTCCCACTCCACTGACTGAAAATACCAATCTTTCTAATGAATTTGACTGTACTATTTTATTAAAAAGAGAAGATTTACATATCGTTCGCTCGTATAAAATACGAGGAGCCTACAATAAAATAAGTTCCCTTACTGAAGCTGAAAAACAACAAGGAATTGTATGTGCGAGTGCTGGAAATCATGCGCAAGGCGTTGCTTTTTCTTGTAATTTATTGCAAATAAAAGGCAAAATCTACATGCCTAAAACCACTCCAAAACAAAAAATAAAACAAGTTCAATTGTTTGGTAAATCCTATGTAGAAATTGAATTAATTGGAGATACTTTTGACGATGCTTATGCTCAAGCAGTGGCCGATGCAAAAAAGAACAACAAAATATTCATCCACCCCTTTGACGATGCCAAAGTAATTGCGGGTCAAGCTACAGTAGGTTTAGAAATTCTAGAATCATACCAACAACCTATCGATTATATTTTTGTCCCAATTGGCGGAGGCGGATTGTCAGCAGGATTATCAACCGTCTTTAAAGAATTGAGTCCCAATACTAAAATTATCGGTGTGGAACCAGAAGGAGCACCTACTATGAAAACAGCCATTGCTAATGGCAATAATGAGCCGCTAGTCACTATCGACAAATTTGTGGATGGTGCAGCTGTAAAACAAGTAGGTAATCTGACTTTTGAAATTTGTAAAGAATATTTAAGCGATATTATCTTAGTTCCAGAAGGAAAAGTATGTACGACTATTTTACGTTTGTACAACGAAGAAGCGATGGTGGTAGAACCCGCTGGTGCTTTAACTATTGCTGCTTTGGATTTTTATAAAGACAAAATCAAAGGTAAAAATGTAGTGTGTATTGTCAGTGGAAGTAATAATGATATTGAACGTACAGCCGAAATTAAAGAACGCTCTCTTTTATATGAGGGATTGATGCATTACTTTATCATTCAATTTCCGCAAAGACCGGGTTCGTTAAAAGAATTTGTCAACGAAATTTTAGGACCAGAAGACGATATTACCTATTTCCAATTTACCAAAAAGAACAATAGAGAATCAGCTCCCGTGGTGGTAGGTTTGGAATTGAAAAACAAAAATGATATTCACGCCATTAAAACAAAAATGACAGAACGCGGTTTTCAATACAACTACATCAATGAAAAGCAAGATTTATTCAATCAGTTAATTGGCTAACTAAAACTTCATAAAGGGATACCTTTCTTGTAATTTCGAGATCTTCTCTTGCAATTTAGATTGGAATTTTTGGTGACTTTCAGCCAATGGATTGAAAGGTTTGTGCAACAAACTTTTCTGAATAGCCTCCACCTCATCTAAGGTTGACCATGCCGTTTCCGAAATGGAACTGGCTCTAAATCGTTGCCAGATATATTCAATCGCCATCGAACTTGGGTGCAATAAATCGTCTCCATAAAAACGATAATCTCGCAATTCGTCCATTACAATTTCATAGGCCGGAAAATACCCGGCTTGGTCTAACAGATGATCCGAAAGCAAATTTTGCAAAGCAGTAATCAAATGCGCTTTACTACGTTGATTTTCAACAAAACCATCTTTAATATGTCGCACGGGAGAGAGTGTGAATACAAAGGAACAATTGGGATTGACTTTTCGAATCACATCAACGGTATTTTGAATTGCAGCTTCAATCGAAGCTACTGATAGCAAATGCTTGTCAAAATGAGATTGTGGCATTTTATGGCAATTCGCCACGACAGCACCACTGTTTTTTTCTTGGTACACCCAAGAAGTACCGTAGGTAATTAAAATGTGCGTAGCAGTCTTTATTTTTTGATAGGTGAATTCTAAACTTGTATTCAAACTATCCAGCAATTCTTGTTGATTAACCGAACTCAAATCAGAATGTACTTCGTAACAATGAAACCGTTCGTTATGAAAAAAGAGGTCTTCATCGGTAAATTTCTTTTGATTGACTGATCGAACGATTAATTTTTCGATGGAAACGGGATTAAAAATGATCCCAAATGGATTGGTCGTATTTTTAAATTTAAAATAATCCAATTGCGCTCCCATGTTGACAGCAAAACAGGAACCTATCGTTATTATTTCCGATGAGAAATCCACACAATGCATAGATTTAGTAATGCTAACAGGGGTAGTAAAGTTCATACAATTTTTTTTCAAAACAAAAATATCGAATTATATATGAAATACAATTTTTAAATTGATATCAAAATTGATAGTTTTACGTTATAATAGAATACAAAATGAAATGACAAAGCTAAATGCAATAGGAATCTTAGTATCATTTTTAGGATGTATATTAGAATGGCCACCTAACAACTCTTACTATGTATTTCAGCTTGAATATCAATTGCTTTTTGAAACGAAAGGCATTCTAAAATCATTAGTTCACCCAGTACTTCTTGCGGGAATTTTTGGTCATTTTAGTATGATATATACTATCATTTCAAAAAACCCAAAACAATGGATTGAACTAAGCGGTTCGATCTTACTTAGTGCATTAGTGGCATTGTTCTTACTCTCTGGACTATTTTCAAAAAATAGTAAAATGATACTGTCTACCCTTCCATTTATTTTGATAAGCAGCAATTACTATTATCATTTATACAAAAACAAAAAACTCAAAATCAATTGATTGATTTTGAGTTTTTTTATTTTTAGCTAATGTTTTATTAAGCTCTTCTTAATTAGTTATAAAGTCAACTGCTTTTGCTAAAGCTTCAGGAATTCCAGCTACATTTTTTCCTCCAGCAGTGGCAAAGAACGGCTGTCCTCCTCCTCCACCTTGAATGTACTTCCCAAGCTCACGAACCACTTGTCCGGCATTCAGGTTTTTGGCAGCTACTAGTTCTTTCGAAATAAAGCAAGTTAACATCGGTTTGTCTTCTTCGGCAGTAGCCAAAACTAAAAACAAATTAGTCCCTAAATTTCCTAACTCATAGGCTAAATCTTTAGCACCTTCTGGATTCAAATCTACTTGAGTAGCCAAGAATTGAACGCCATTTACTTCTTGTATTTGAGAAGCTAAACTCGCTTTCAAATGCTTCACTTTGTCTTTCATCAAAGCCTCAATTTGCTTCGCCAACTTGGCGTTGTCTTCTTGCAAATTATGAACCGCTTTCAAAATATCTTGAGGATTTTTCAAGGCCCCTTTGATCTCATTTAATGTATTTTCATAGGAAGCAAAATGCGCTTTTACTGCCTCACTTGTAATCGCTTCGATTCGACGAATCCCAGCCGCAACAGCACCTTCAGATACAATTTTGAAATGCCAAATTTCAGCGGTGTTATTTACGTGAATTCCACCGCACAATTCCATGCTATCGCCAAATTTAATCGCACGAACGT
>ERZ650308.1862-NODE-1862-length-10618-cov-4.452239_pt1 | contig 10618 bp, 7 predicted proteins | sample MGYA00376244_ERZ650308 | MGnify/ENA primary metagenome ERZ650308 (study PRJEB26733, sample SAMN07839295) | wastewater metagenome | biome: small river; feature: stream; material: water | place: USA: North Carolina | collected 2016-04-26 ...
TGATGGTAGTGAACCGTAAGAACAAGACGATTGAACATAAGAAATTCACTGATATCATTGACTATTTTGGCGAAGGTGATGTGTTAGTGACTAATAATACAAAGGTTTTTCCTGCTCGTTTATACGGAAATAAGGAAAAAACAGGTGCTCAAATCGAGGTGTTTTTATTAAGAGAACTAAATAGAGAACACCGTCTTTGGGACGTATTAGTAGATCCTGCGCGCAAGATTCGCGTTGGGAATAAATTGTATTTTGGCGACTCTGACTTAGTAGCCGAGGTTATTGATAACACCACTTCTCGTGGTCGTACCATTCGTTTCTTGTATGATGGTGATCACGATGCCTTAATGCAAGCCATTCATGAATTAGGAGAAACACCACTTCCGGATGAGATTCGTTTCAAAAGATCCGCAACAGAAGATGATCGCGAGCGCTTTCAAACGATTTATGCTGAACACGTAGGTGCAGTGGCTGCACCTACCGCGGGTCTACACTTTTCTAAGATTGTGATGAAACGCATGGAATTAAATGGCGCTCAATTCACTCCTATCACATTGCACGTAGGTTTAGGAACCTTCCGTCAAGTAGATGTGGAAGATTTAACCAAACATAAAACAGATTCTGAGCACTTCATTATCGATGATTCTACTTGCCATTATGTAAATGAAGCCATCGATAACAAAAAGCAAGTTTTAGCGGTTGGTACTACAGTGATGAAAGCATTAGAATCCTCCGTTTCTGCTAGTGGTCATTTAAAACCGATCAATAGCTGGACGGATAAATTTATTTTCCCTCCCTACGAGTTTAAAATCCCGACTGCTTTATTAACGAACTTCCACTTGCCTGAATCGATCTTATTGATGATGGCATCCGCATTTGGTGGTCATGAATTAATCGCAGAAGCGTACAAACAAGCCATTAAAGAGAAATACCGTTTCTTTTCTTATGGTGACGTGATGTTAATCATCTAATTGAATTAATCGGGTTTGCTTTGAAAAAATATGCCATTATTGTTGCAGGGGGATCTGGACAGCGTATGCAAAGTGCGGTCCCTAAGCAATTTTTGCTTTTGCAGGGCAAACCCGTTTTATACCATACCCTATCTGCTTTTTACCAAGCTGATACATCAACCGAATTAATCGTTGTTTTACCTTCGGATCAGTTTACGTATTGGCAGGAATTGATCAAAGACCTTCCAGCTATACCACATCGACTAGTGCCTGGTGGAGATTCCAGATTCCAAAGTAGCCAGAATGCTATTCAGACATTGAGTAAAGAAGGAATGGTGGCTATTCATGATGGCGTAAGACCCCTCATTGAACCGAATTTAATCTCTTATAGCTATCAAGAAGCAGAATTAAATGGAAATGCCGTTCTAGCGGTGGCTTCGAAGGATTCCGTTCGATATTATATGTCGGACAAAAAACGTTTCGAACACTTGAATCGAGAATCGATACGTTTAATCCAAACACCCCAAATATTCAAATTAAAAGACCTTAAAGAGGCTTTTAAACAAGAATATTCCGCCGATTTTACGGATGATGCACGTGTAGTAGAAGCATTGGGAATACCTATTAACCTAGTAGAAGGATCTTATAAAAATATTAAAATCACCACCCCGGAGGATTTAATATTAGCTGAGGTCTTAATGAAATAAATGTATGAAAAACGCTTGGAATTGGATTGGTAGTGGAATACTTCGGTATAAATTCCCCTTATTAGGATTCATCTTACTTTTGACCATTGGCTTAGGATACAAAGCAAGCCAAATCCAACTCAGTTACGAATTAGCCAAAATTCTACCTAAAACAGACGAGCGCTTTCAGCTTTACGAAGGATTCAAGAAAAAATACGGAGAAGATGGTGCAGTGATGGTTATTGCCGTAGAGAATCCACAAATTTTCACGCCAACTGAATTTCAAGCATGGCGAGATTTAACGAAGGAAGTTAAAAAACAGGCTGGGATCAAAAATGTATTATCTCTGGCTACCCTACCAGAATTGTACATTGATTCAACGGAAAATAAGTTCAAGTCAAGATTCCTCCTTGACTCTACCGTAGTAGTAAATCAATCAAATTTAGCTGAATTCAAAGCAAAACTAGGGAGATTGCCCATTTACAAGAATTTTCTGTTTACAGAAGATTTAAAATCGCATCTCATGTTAATCACACTTGATCAAAAAGTTATTAACGATAAGGGACGTATTACTTTAGTCAAAAAAATCAAAACCTTAGGCGATCAATACCAATTGAAAATGAAGCATACCGTCCACATGACGGGAATGCCATTCATCCGAACCGAATTAACCTCTCAAGTTACCAAAGAACTAAGTCTATTTCTGGGCCTAGCCATCTTAGTTACCTCCTTGATTTTATTGTTCTTTTTCCGCTCCTTTCAAGTGGTCTTCTTTGCAAATATCGTTGTCCTAGTAGGCATTGTGGCCTCTTTAGCGACGATTGTATTCTTTGGATTTAAAATAACCTTGTTATCAGGTTTAATTCCGCCACTTATTGTGGTAATCGGTATTCCGAATGTCATTTTCTTGTTAAATAAATACCATGAAACTTATTTAGCCGGAAAATCAAAAGAGGAATCCTTAATTGAAAGTGCTTCCAAAGTGGGTAGAACTTTGTTTTTAGCTAATTTGACTACTTCCATTGGTTTTGGTGTATTTGCCTTCACCGGTTCAGCCTTATTAGTGGAATTTGGAATTGTCGCCGCCTTGAACGTGATGATTACCTTCTTTATTTCATTAGTGCTCATCCCCATTTTCTTTAGCTTTTTAACACCGCCACAAAAGAAAGATTTAGCTCATTTTGAATCCATTCGGGTAAATAAATTATTAAACCGTATTGATATTTGGGTGCTACATCACCGCACTTTTATTTATGGTTTTATTGGCGTCATTTTAGTCGTATCCCTCTATGGTTTAAGTAAAATTCAAGCGGTAGGATATATTGTAGATGATTTACCACGAGATAATGCCATTTATACTGACTTAAAGTTTGTCGAAAATCGTTTCAAAGGAGTTATGCCTTTTGAAATTAATATTGATGCCATGGAGAAAGGGAGAGCGCTAACTCCAGAGCTTTTGGCCAAAATCAAACGAACCGAAAAGTTACTCGCAAAATACCCTGAATTTACCCAAGGACTTTCCATTTTGACAGCAACAAAATACCTCTACCAGGTTTATAGAGGTGGAGATCCTAAATACTTTGCTCTTCCAGGAATCGATGAATTAGCTAAATTAAAAGACTTCCAATCCAGCCTTAACGGCAAAAACAATAACTTATTTTCAGGATTCATCGATAAAGATAAACGATTTACGCGCGTCAGCTTCCAAATGCAAGATGCAGGAACAGTCCGAACAAAAGCCTTATTCGATGAAATTCAACCTAAAATAGATAGCATCTTCCGAACAGATATAGAAACAGGAGAATTAATGCCTAAGGGGGATAAACGGGGCTACCAAGCCGATGTAACGGGTAATTCCGTCATCTATGCCTTCCAAACAGAATACCTTCAAGTTAACCTCATTGAAAGTACGATTACCGCTATCTTCTTGATTTGTATTTTGATGGCCCTTTTATTCCGCTCTTGGAAAATGGTGTTAATTTCTACACTGCCTAGCTTAATTCCATTAATTATAACAGCGGGACTTATGGGGTATTTTGGAATTGCTTTAAAGCCAAGTACCATTTTAATTTTCTCCATTGCATTTGGAATCTCAAGTGATGGTACGATCTATTTCTTAACTCGTTATAAAGAAGAATGGGCAAAGAATAACCAAAACGTCCATAAAGCAGTCCAAACGACTATTTTAAAAACAGGGGTTTCGATGTTCTATACAGCTATGATTCTGTTCTTTGGCTTTTTTATCTTTACAGCCTCTACTTTCAAGGGAACGCAAGCCTTAGGAATCCTGGTTTCGGTCACTTTGTTAATGGCAATGATTTGTAATTTGATCTTATTACCCGCTTTCTTATTAGGATTAAATAAAAAGGAAATCTCTACCATCTTAGAAGAAGATCTATAAATGGAATCAGAAAAGCCCTCTTTATATACCTTATCCTTCTTCTTGCTATGCCTGAGTAATTTCTTGTTCTCGGCTAGTTTTTCCATGATCATTCCGGAATTGCCGGATTATTTAGCCAGTTTAGGCGGCAAAGAATATATCGGTTATACCATCGCCTTGTTTACGCTTGCAGCAGGATTATCCAGGCCATTCTCTGGAAAATTAACGGATCATATCGGTCGAATTCCCATTATGGCCTTTGGATCGCTGGTTTGTTTTATTTGTGGCGGATTATATCCCTTATTGCATACGGTACAAGGATTTTTGTTCCTCCGCTTTATTCATGGAATGTCTACTGGAACAAAACCAACGGCCACAGCGGCTTATGTAGCGGATGTAATACCAGAGGATCGAAGAGGAGAAGCACAAGGTAGTTTAGGTATCTTTACTGCTACTGGAATGTCCATAGGACCTGCTATTGGTAGTTTTTTAGCAGCCCATTATGGTTTAGACCAAATGTTCTATATCTCATCCCTCTTTGCCTTAGCTTCCATCGTCATACTAAGCCGAATGAAGGAAACATTACCTAAAGCAATGAAATCCCGCTTCCGTCTTTCCCTTTTTCGAATCGGTTGGAAGGATGTATTTGAGCCCAATGTAATTCCGGTATTTTGGGTAATGCTATTCGTCTCCTTTTCTGCCGGCGCCATGATTACCCTCATTCCAGACACCTCTAAAGTCGTGGGTTGGACGAATAAAGGATTGTATTTCACCATTTATACGATTTCATCCATTGTCATACGTTTCTTTTTCTCTAAAGCCTCAGATCAATACGGTCGAATTCCTGTTTTGATTTTTGGTTGTTTTATGCTGAGTCTATCGATGTTTTTATTAGTATTTTCAGCAAATTCTTATCTATTAATCGCGTCAGCTATCATTTATGGAATTGCATGGGGCTTTAATACGCCTACTTTGGCCGCCTGGACGAACGACCTGGGAGACAAAAACCATATGGGGCGAGCCATGGCGACTATGTATATTGCTTTAGAAGCTGGAATAGGTATAGGCGCCTATATTTCCGGTGAGATTTACCAAGGAGTTGCTAGCCAAATCCCTATACCCTTTTTATTAGCGGCCTTACTAGCTTTATTAGCTTTCTTCCTCTTGTGGACAAAAAAACGAAATTGGACGTATGGAATTTAATGACTACTTAACGCAAAAAAACATCTGTTCTACGCGCTTTTCTGCAGCAGAACCTAGCTTGTTTAAAAGCTGGTCTGACGCCTTCATTCTATTGCATCCCGCCAGTTTTACAGAACAAAACAAGTTCATTATCAATAAAATCCGAAGAAAATATCCCTTAAAAAAGGAGTAATTTTCGGCATTTAGGGTCTTTATATTAGTAAATAACCGGAAAATCGTTGCACTATTTAAATAATTGATTCAGTCAATTAGTTGAAATGTCCTTATTCCGGAAATTTGTAAAAATTAATACCCTCAAAAAATGCCAGAAAACAATCTACAGAAATTATTCCCTGTCGCTGGACAAATCCCTGCAGCATACGATTTAACGCAACCCATTGAACAAAAAGAATATTTAGTCAATGGTGAGATGCGCCAATGGAAAGGTAAAACACAAGACGTTTGGTCTCCCATTTATGTAAAAACTGACAAAGGTTTTGAACAAAAACGAATCGGCTCCTATCCTATCACTGATGCTGCTGACGCCATGGAAGTTTTGTATGCTGGTGTAAAAGCCTATTCGAATGGACGTGGAGAATGGCCTTCGATGACTGTGGCGCAACGTATCGAATGTGTAGAGAAGTTTACACAAAAAATGATTCAGAAGCGTGACGAGGTAGTCAAATTATTGATGTGGGAAATTGGTAAATCACTAGGTGACTCTCAAAAAGAGTTTGACCGAACAGTTCAATACATCTACGACACCATCGGCGCATTAAAAGATATCGATCGTACTTCTTCTACTTTCTTAATTGAAGAGGGCATTATTGGACAAGTAAGACGTTCTCCATTAGGTGTGGTTCTTTGTATGGGGCCATTCAATTATCCATTGAATGAAACCTTCACCACCTTAATCCCAGCCTTGATTATGGGTAATATCGTTCTATTCAAACCACCGAAACATGGTACTTTATTACATTATCCATTATTAGAGGCATTCAAAGATTCATTCCCAGCGGGTGTCATTAATACCCTGTATGGCCGAGGCAATTCCATTATCCCTCAATTGATGGAATCTGGAAAAATCGACGTATTAACGTTAATTGGCTCTTCCAAAGTAGCGGATAAACTAAAGAAAATGCACCCTAAAGTAAACCGTTTACGTGCTATTTTGGGCTTAGATGCCAAGAATGCGGCCATCGTAACCGAAAGTGCAGATTTAGAGTCAGCCATTAACGAATGTTTATTAGGATCACTTTCCTTCAACGGACAACGTTGTACTGCGGTAAAAATCATATTTGTTCACAAGTCCCTAGCTAATCAATTCAACGCAGGCTTAGCGAAAAAAATCGAATCATTAAAATTAGGTATGATGTGGGAACCAGGTGTACAAATCACTCCGCTTCCTGAGCCTAATAAGCCTGCCTATTTGACGGAATTAATTGAAGATGCGAAGTTACACGGCGCTAAAGTGATGAATGAGCATGGAGGCGAGAATTTCAAATCCATCTTCTTCCCGGCTTTATTGTACCCAGTAAGTAGCAAGATGAAAGTATGGCATGAAGAACAATTTGGGCCAGTGGTTCCTGTGGTTCCTTTTGAAAACTTAGATGAGCCGATTGATTATATTCATGAATCATCCCATGGGCAGCAAGTGGCGATTTTTGGAACGGATGTAAACCAAATTTCAGAATTAATTGATGCGACAGTAAACCAAGTTTCACGTGTCAACATTAATGCACAATGTCAACGTGGACCTGACTCCTTCCCTTTCACCGGTCGTAAGGATTCTGCAGAAGGTACGCTATCCGTTACAGCGGCATTACGTTCTTTCTCCATTCGTACGGTGGTGGCGACTAAAGCTACGCAATCGAACAAAGACATCGTGAATGCTATTGTGGAGAACCAACAATCGAATTTCTTATCTACTCGATTTATTCTGTAAATTTGATTTGTATACAAAAAAAAGGGCCAGCGCAAATGCACTGGCCTTTTTTATTGTATTGTATTGCTTAATTAGAGAGCAACTCTTTGTGCTTTTACGGTAGGATCCGTAATAAACTCATCATACGTCATTAATTTATCTAATTGACCTTTCGCTCCGATTTCAATTACTCGGTTAGCTACCGTATTAGTCAATTGATGATCATGACAAGTGAACAACATCGTTCCTGGGAATTCTATCATCCCATTATTCAATGCCGTAATCGATTCTAAGTCTAAGTGATTCGTAGGTTCGTCAAATAAAAGCACATTCGCACCGGATAACATCATTCTAGAGAACATACAACGTTGTTTTTCTCCCCCAGAAATAACGGTACATTTTTTCAAAGCTTCGTCACCAGAGAACAACATTCGTCCTAAGAATCCTCGGATAAAGCTTTCGTCTTTTTCGACAGAATATTGACGCAACCAATCCACTAAATTCAAAGAATCATCTTGGAAATATTTGGCATTATCATTCGGCAAATACGTTTGAGTTGTTGTTACGCCCCATTTAAACTCGCCTGTGTATTGCGTATTTTCACCAGCTAAAATATCCAATAAGGCTGTAATGGCTAATGAATCTTTTGCCAATAAGGCTACTTTATCTCCTTTATTAATCGTAAACGACAGGTTAGTGAATAAAGGTACTCCATCTTCTGTTTTCGCCGAAAGATTCTCAACGCTCAATAATTGATCCCCTGCTTCGCGCTCTGGTTTAAAATTAATGAATGGATACTTTCTAGAGGAAGGTTTAATATCATCCACTTGTAATTTATCCAACATTTTCTGACGAGAAGTCGCTTGTTTTGACTTCGCAACGTTCGCAGAGAATCGACGAATAAATTCTTCTAATTCTTTACGCTTTTCATCTGTCTTCTTATTTTGGTCTGCTCTTTGGCGAGCGGCTAATTGAGAAGATTCATACCAGAAGGTATAGGTACCACCATATAATTGAATTTTGCCAAAGTCTAAATCGGCAATGTGCGTACACACATTGTCTAAGAAGTGACGATCGTGGGAAACCACAATCACCGTATTCTTAAAGTTCATCAAATAGCCTTCTAACCATAAGATTGAATCAATATCCAAGTTATTCGTAGGCTCATCCAATAATAAAATATCCGGATTACCGAACAAAGCTTGTGCTAATAACACTTTCACTTTATCCGATCCATTTAAATCCTTCAATAAGGTATAATGCAAATCCTCTTTAATTCCCAGTCCACTTAATAAGCTTCCAGCCTCAGACTCCGCTTCCCATCCATTTAATTCTGCAAATTCAGCCTCTAAATCAGCTGCTTTGTTTCCATCTTCCTCCGTAAAATCTTCTTTCAAATAGATCGCGTCCTTTTCTAACATGATGTCATAAAGACGTTTATTCCCCATAATCACTGTTTGCAATACAGGCACCTCTTCATATTCGAAGTGATTTTGCTTCAAAATCGACATTCGCTCGCCGGGATTCATCGAAACGGAACCCGTTTGCGATTCAATTTCGCCAGATAAAATTTTCAAAAAAGTCGATTTACCTGCGCCATTCGCGCCGATTAAACCATAACAATTACCTTCGGTAAATTTGATATTTACTTCTTCAAAAAGAACTCTTTTCCCAAAACGAAGGGACACATTAGATACTTGCAACATAGGAGCTGGATTAAATAGGGTGCAAAATTACTAATTTTGACAGCGATTATCATATTTTTTTTGCAATTTCGAAACGAATTAAAGACTATGGAACCAACAAATTTGGCTGAAACCTTGCATCTTCGATTAAACGCGGAGAATTTTCGGGAGCAATTACTCGCTCACCCGAAAAAAGATAGTCGAATTAAATCGGTACAGATAGAAATATCGAATGAGTATTTCTTATTAATTCCCCACTCATTTGATTCGCCCACTTACCGCTTAGGTTATTTGGAAAAAGCCTTAGGGGAACATGCATTAGTAGGTAAAGAAATTCAACAGCAATTCATCGAATCAGAAAATGCTAATTTAGTTTTTTTAGTTTCAAGCGATTGGAAAGACCATATTGCAGCTCATTTCCCTTTTGCGAACATTCGCTATACCCATACCTTAGCTTACTGTTTACAACGTGTTGATCAACAATTAACTCTATTTATTGATCAAAATCTAGCTTTTGCCACTCTATATCAAGGGAATAAATTACAATTAACGAATGTATTTCCCTTTGAAAGCTCTATCGAATTAGCCTTTTATTTGCAATCCATTCGGGACGCATTTTCCTTAAATTGGACCTTGTACCCTCCTATACTATTAGCCGGATCTGATATAATTGAAGACGCAGACCTTTATCAAATACCTTATGTCCAATCCTAAAAAAGCATTTTTCCCCGGTTCTTTCGATCCTTTTACCAAAGGACATGAAGATATCGTTCTTAGAGCATTGGCTTTATTTGACGAAGTAATTATTGGAATAGGTCAAAATTCTTCCAAATCACGTTATTTTTCCTTAGAAAAAATGGAAGAATACATACGAAAGACATTTGAAGGAAAACCTGTGAGTGTGGTCACTTATCAAAACCTGACAGCGAATGTAGCACACGAATTTGGCGCTAAATTTATCATTAGAGGTTTACGAAATACAACTGACTTTGAATATGAAAATTCTATCTCTCAGGTAAATAGACATATTCACAATGAATTAGAGACGGTGTTTTTAATTACATCCCCCCATTTAGCTCCTATTAGCTCCACCATTATCCGAGATTTGCATCGGTACGGAAGTCCTGTAGATCAATACTTGCCTTATACGTTAGATTAATTGCTTGAATTTCTGGATTACGTAGCGAATCGATGAATACGTATTCGTCAAAGCTTGTATTTGTTGCTTCTCATTCATCCACTCCACTTTTTCAATCCCTTCTTCTGTTTGAGGAATAAGTGTGCCTGTGAAGATCGTTTTCATCGAATACCAGCGTGTTTTTTTCAACACGAGTTTGTTCTTGTGCGTATAGGTATGGTAGGTGGTACAAATTTTATTTCCTAAATCTGCCTTCACATTACATTCTTCTTCTACTTCTCTCACCGCTGCCGTTTCGAATTTTTCACTTTTTTCTAATTTACCTTTTGGCAAATCCCACTTTCCTAAACGAAACATCCACAACACCTCATTCTTTTGGTTAACTACCACACCTCCAGCAGCTTCCACTAAAGAATACATCTTAACAATACGCTGTTTAAATAGTTTTCGATCATCTACGATGATGTAAAGGGCATGAAAATGAATGCCTGATTTGGCATGCAAATTCATCAAAATCTTCTCTACTTGATCCGCACTTGCGTTCATAATACAGGTATGCCCACTAAAATTCTCCACCTTTAAAGGGGACAAGCGAGCATCCAGAACCAAATCAAAATCCTCTTTTGATGGCATTTCTCCTAACTCCTTCTTCTTCACAATTCTGATCGGTCGA
>ERZ650308.1863-NODE-1863-length-10617-cov-4.776368_pt1 | contig 10617 bp, 8 predicted proteins | sample MGYA00376244_ERZ650308 | MGnify/ENA primary metagenome ERZ650308 (study PRJEB26733, sample SAMN07839295) | wastewater metagenome | biome: small river; feature: stream; material: water | place: USA: North Carolina | collected 2016-04-26 ...
TAGTTTTTCAGAATATACATTTTTACCATCCATGAAAGTGCCATAAATAGGTAAGTTGATATTGGGTAAAAACTCGTTTAGATTTTCATAATACACCTGAACTCGTGTAATGGATCCCATTGTTGCTTGAACTACTTTTGGATTGTACAAATCGACTGTGTTTTCGGAACAAATTAAATTTTTAACCCCATACCAATCGCATAATCTGATGATGGTTCCAAAATTTCCTGGGTCACGTACATCGTCCAGTACAACAGTCAATCCATCAACATGTAATTTTTTAGCAATGGGAATTTTAAATAAGGCCAAACAATTATTGGGTGTTGCCAAACAAGTTATTTTTTTTAATTCACTTTCAGAAAGAGTAGTTTTTTTTGAATCGTTCACCTCACCGAAAAGGTGTTCTGTAACAAACAAATGTTCAAGTACAAAATTTGATTGTAATAATTCTTGAATTACCTTTACACCCTCGGCAATAAAAAGTTGATTTTTTTGCCTGTATTTTTTTTGTTGTAAACTAGTAATTAGCTTAATTTGGTTTTTACTAACCATAAAAAATGTACTTTTGAATTAAAATTAGCATCCTTTGAAAAAACGCATTACAAAAATATCATTATTTATTTTAATAGGCTCTATTATTCTTGCTTGTAATTCGACAAAACGAATTCCGAACGGGAAACGATTGCTTACAAATGTTGATATTTCAGTGAATGATGTAAAAAACACACAAGAGGATGTGTACTTTCAATTATATCAAAAACCCAACTCAAAATTTTTAGGATATAGATTGCGTTTGGGTCTTCATAATCTGGCTAAGCCTAAAAGTGACTCCTTATACCATGTTTGGCTTTCTAAAAAACCAAATATGCACCGTTTTTTAACCCGATTACTGTCTGAAAAGCAAGTAGATAGACTGGGCGAATCTTTTTTGGTTTCGGGATGGGATAATTTTTTAATGGGAATTGGTGAGCAGCCGGTTGTTTTTGATTCAACAAGCACTAAAAAATCATTGAAACGATTGCAATCCTATTATTATAATCAAGGGTATTTTGATGTGAAATCTTCGTTTACTTCGGATACATCCAAAACCAAAAAAGTGGGACTGCATTATAAATTGCAGCTAGGAACCCCTTTTTTATTGGATAGTCTGTCTACCGATATTTCTACTAAAGTGTTAGACTCGATGTATGATGCAAGAAAGGCCAATTCCTTTATCAAATCAAAAAAGCAGTATAAAACCGAAGATTTTGATAACGAACGTACCCGTATCACGAATGATTTTAAAAATAACGGGGTTTACTTTTTTCAGCCTAATTATGTGGTTTTTCATTTAGACACCATCAATACCAATAAAAAAGCCAACGTTAAATTAATCATTCGGGATCAAGAAATTCGCGTGAATGACACCACTAAAACGCAACCTTTTAAAGTGTTTTCAATTGGTAAAATCAATATTTACACCGATGTTTCCAATAAAAAGAACAATGTTTTTGTAAAAGACAGCGTGCAATACAATGGGTTTAATTTGTACAGCGAAAATAAATTGAAATACCGACCAAAGGCCATTACCGATGCGGTTTTTATCACACCGGGAAGTCTGTACTCTGAAACTAAAACCTTGTTGACTTCAAAATACTTGAGTAATTTAAAAGTTTTTGACTACCCAACGATTCATTATCAAATAGATCCTAAAAATGAGCATCAACTGATTGCTAATATATTTCTGACCCCAAGAGAAAAATATACTTTTGGAATTTCGGCCGATTTTATTCATTCCAACATTCAGGATTTTGGAATTTCAGGCAACACTTCACTGAAAATAAACAATGTTTTGAATGGTGCTGAAACGTTTCAAATTGGATTGAGAGGAAACGTTGGTGCAGCAAAAGATTTGGCTAATCCTAATAACAATTTTTTCAATATATCGGAATATGGTATCGATGCCAAATTAAATTTTCCTAGGATATTTTTCCCGTTCAATACCGACAAAATCATCCCGAAAAGTATGATTCCAACGACAACTTTAAGTGTTGGATTTGCAAAACAAACCAATATTGGATTGGATAAACAAAGTTTTACGGGATCTTTTACTTACAATTGGACGCCAAATAAGAACAAGTCGTTCAAATTATCACTCATGGATGTGCAGTACATTAAAAATGTGAATGTGAGCAATTATTACAATGTCTACACTTCTTCATACAATACCTTAAACGATATTGCGATCAAATACAATGCAAATACCAACTATTTTAATAATGGTGATTATGCAGAGGGTTTGATTATAGAATCTGGAATTGTAGATTGCTTTGCTGATGCGGCAATTTTAAATCAAATACAACAAAACGAGACGGATCTTAAAAGATTGTACAGTGTTTTTGAGCGTAAAAATAGACTTACTGAAAACAATTTGATTGTGTCTTCGAGTGTTCAGTACAATTATAATTCTCAAAAAGATGCCAATGATGAGAATTATTTCGCAATCAAAACCAAGTTTGAGTCGGCAGGAAATTTAGTTTCTTTGATTTCAAAAGCGACTAACGGAAATCAAAATCAAGAGGTCAATACGCTTTTTAATGTGGCTTATTCGCAATATGCAAAAGCAGAATTTGAGCACATTAAACACTGGGAGTTGGGAAGAAAAAAAGTATTTGCCATGAGGACTTTCTTCGGTATTGCAATTCCCTATGGTAACTCGTCAAGTATTCCGTTTTCAAGAAGTTACTTTGGAGGAGGGGCAAATGACATCAGAGCTTGGCAACCTTATAGTTTAGGACCGGGAGCAAGTGTCGGTTATCTGGATTTTAATGAAGCCAATATGAAAATATCATGCAATGCAGAGTACCGTTTCCCTGTTTTCGGAAAAGTATATGGTGCTTTGTTTGTTGATGCAGGTAATATTTGGAATGTTTTTGACAATATTGAAGATCCAAAATATAAATTTGAAGGGATAAAATCGTTGCAAAATACGGCTATCGGCTCAGGGTTTGGAATTCGATATGATTTTGGATTGTTTATTTTCAGAGGAGATTTTGGGTTAAAAACGTATAACCCATCCAAAGAAGACGGTGAAAAATGGTTTAAAGAGGTTACTTTATCAAAAACAGTTGTAAATATTGGAATAAATTATCCATTCTAAAAATAGAAATTATTATTTTTGCACACTTAACTATTAAATAAAACAACACAATGGCTCATAACATTAAACCTGGAGTTGCTACTGGAGATGAAGTACAAGCAATTTTCAATTATGCAAAAGAAAAAGGATTTGCTTTACCAGCAGTAAACGTAACAGGTTCTAGCACAGTAAACGGTGTAATCGAAACAGCAGCAAAACTTAATGCACCTGTTATCATTCAGTTCTCAAATGGAGGCGCTCTATTCAATGCAGGAAAAGGACTTTCAAATGCAGGAGAAAAGGCTGCCATTGCCGGAGCAGTTGCCGGAGCCAAACACATTCATACCTTAGCAGAAGCTTATGGAGCAACAGTGATCTTGCATACTGACCATTGTGCTAAAAAATTACTTCCTTGGATTGATGGTTTATTAGACGCTTCTGAAAAACATTTTGCAGAAACAGGAAAACCATTGTTCTCTTCACACATGATCGATCTTTCTGAAGAGCCGATTGAAGAGAACATCGAAATTTGTAAAACCTACCTTGCTCGTATGAGTAAAATGGGTATGACATTAGAAATCGAACTTGGAATTACAGGTGGAGAAGAAGACGGAGTTGACAATTCAGATGTTGATAGCTCAAAATTATATACACAACCAGAAGAGGTTGCTTATGCTTACGAAGAGCTTTCTAAAATCAGCCCGAGATTTACAATAGCAGCTGCCTTTGGAAACGTTCACGGAGTATACAAACCAGGAAATGTGAAATTGACACCAAAAATCTTGAAAAATTCTCAGGATTATGTTCAAAATAAATTCAACACAGGTCCTAATCCAGTTGATTTTGTTTTCCACGGAGGATCAGGTTCTACCTTAGAAGAAATCAGAGAAGGTATTTCTTACGGAGTTGTGAAAATGAATATCGATACCGATCTACAATTTGCTTTCACCGAAGGAGTTCGTGATTATGTAGTAAAATACGTTGATTATTTAAAAACTCAAATTGGAAATCCAGAAGGTTCTGAAGTACCTAACAAAAAGTACTACGATCCAAGAAAATGGATTAGAGATGGTGAAATAACTTTCAATACAAGATTAGAGCAAGCATTTGCAGATCTAAACAACATCAATACATTATAAAAAAATAAGGGACTGTTATATGTTATTTATAACAGTCCATTTTATATAATAAAAAACAATATTATGGCTTGGTTTAAAAGAACAGAAAAGGGAATTACAACCGCTACAGAAGATAAAAAAGACGTTCCTAAAGGGCTTTGGTACAAATCTCCTACAGGAAAAATTGTAGATCAAGACGAACTTGCAAGAAATTTATGGGTAAGCCCAGAGGATGATTTTCATGTTCGAATAGGAAGTAAAGAATACTTTGAAATTCTTTTTGATGATAATCAGTTTAAAGAATTAGACCAGAAAATGACTTCGAAAGATCCACTTCATTTTGAGGATACTAAGAAATATTCTGATCGTTTGAAAGACGTTCAAGCCAAAACAAAATTGTACGATGCTGTTAGAACAGGTGTTGGTAAATCGAAAGGAAATGAATTAGTCGTTTGTTGTATGGATTTTGCTTTCATTGGTGGATCTATGGGTGCTGTAGTTGGAGAAAAAATTGCACGTGGAATTGATTATGCAATCAAAAACAGAGTGCCATTTGTGATGATATCAAAATCTGGCGGAGCACGTATGATGGAAGCTGCATACTCATTGATGCAATTAGCAAAGACTTCTGCAAAATTAGCACAGCTAGCCGAAGAAAAAATACCATACATTTCATTGTGTACCGACCCAACAACAGGAGGAACTACGGCTTCTTATGCAATGCTGGGAGACATCAATATTTCTGAACCAGGTGCTTTAATTGGATTTGCTGGACCGAGAGTTGTTAGAGATACTACCGGAAAAGATTTGCCAGAAGGATTTCAAACGGCAGAGTTCGTTTTAGAGCATGGTTTCTTGGATTTTATTGCAGCAAGGAAAGAATTAAAAGACAAAATTAATTTATATATTGATTTGATTCTAAATCAAAATATCAGATAAAAAAAATCCCAAGTTTAATCTTGGGATTTTTTTTTGATTATTTTTACTAAAAAAAAGATGATTGCCAAAATACAGACGATTGAAAGCGAAGTAACAATAGATTTATCTCAACCAATTGATATTTCATTGTCTATTACAAATACCGATCAAAATCCTATTGCCTGGTATATTGAAAAGCCAGAAATCGAACCTGTGGTTTTTGGTGACTGGATCGGTAAAGTTGCAGCAGGCAGTTCGACTAATTTTAATTCTATTTTTTTTAACCCGCATGGACATGGCACGCACACGGAATGCCTTGGTCATATCACCCGGGATTTCTATTCCATCAATCAGTGTTTGAAACAGTTTTTTTTTACGGCCGAACTCATCTCTGTAGTGCCCGAACCAATAGGGAATGATTTAGTACTGTCATTGGAACAAATCCAAAAGGCCTTAATTGGTAAACAACCTGAGGCCATCATCATAAGAACCTTACCGAATGAATCGGATAAGAAACACAGAAAGTACTCGAATACCAACCCGCCTTATTTATCAGCTGCAGCAGCAACATATATAAAAAATGCAGGTATCCAACATTTGTTGATTGATTTACCAAGTGTGGATAGGGAAGAAGACGAAGGGAAACTGGAAGCTCATAAAGCCTTTTGGAATGTAAAAAATACAATAGAAGTAAACCAAGATGCCAGATTTAAGGCAACTATTACCGAGCTTATTTTTGTAGATGATACCATAAAAGACGGTAGTTATATTCTAAATTTACAAATTGCATCTTTTGAGAATGATGCCAGTCCTAGTAAACCCATTTTATATAAACCGGTGTAATGAATATTCAACAATTTTACGAATTTAGTTTAGCTAAAAAAGGAGTCACAGAACATTTCCCTTTTGATCAAGATACGTTGGTGTTAAAAGTTGGCGGCAAAATGTTTGCACTCACTTCATTATCCGATTGGGAAAAAGGATGTCCGTCTCTTAATTTGAAATGCGACCCCGATTATGCACTTGAGTTACGAGCGACCTATGAAGCAATCATTCCGGGATATCATATGAGTAAAAAACATTGGAATACCGTTCAAATAGATGGAACGCTCACGAATGCCATGATTTGTCAGTTGATTTCAGATTCATATACTTTGGTGTTTGAGAGTTTGCCGAAGAAAATCAAAAACGAAATTCAGGAATTATAAATTTAGGCATTACTTTTGCATGGCAATGTCAATAAAAAACATACGTATGATAGATAATTTGAAAAAAATATTAAATGAAGATCAAGATCCTAAAGCAATTGAAAAAATAACTTCAAAGCTACAGAATCTTTTGATGTCCAATGAAGAAATAGGGTATATCGCTGTTCAGAAAAAACCTGCTGTGACCATTTTACCAGATAGTATCGTGGTGACCAACAAACGAATTATTTTATGTAAGCCTAAGAATTTAGGGTTATCGATGGAGTTTGTTGATACCGATTGGTCGGATGTAGCGGCTAGTTTTGTGAAAGAAGGTATTCTAGGATCAGATTTTACATATACGACCAATTCTGACATCACGCATACGGTAGATTATTTACCCAAAAATCAAGCAAGAAAACTTTATACGTTTGCAAAAGAACAATTGGATCTATTGAAAAATGGAACAAACGCTTCAAACGCTACTTTGACTCCTCATGCTGTTGTAGAGGAATTGGAAACAGAAGAAGTAACCCATTTTGCCGAACTCATGCCAGAAACTCCAACCCACTCCTTAGAAGCGACTCAGGCGGATTTACCAACAGAAAACTCCTTGTCACAATTATCTAAAGAAGAATTGTTTGACAAACTTCAAAATTATAAAAAGCTATTAGATAACGGTTTGATCCTGCAAGGTGAATACGACCGATTGAAAAACGAAATTATTGGATTGCTATAAATCCAAATATTCATTCATAAAAAAAGCAAATAGGTTCAGATCTTTTTGCTTTTTTTTATGTTGTTTTTTGGGTTAAAAATTACCATTCGTTCACTTTGTTGGCATCCATTTTTAAGAAGATAAATAGCAATATCGTAAATCCCCATAGACCCGATCCTCCATAAGAAAAGAAAGGTAACGGAACTCCAATGGTTGGAAAAATTCCGATGACCATGGCAATATTGACAAAGAAATGAATGAATAATATTCCGGCGACACAATAACCGTAGACCCTGCTAAATTTTGTTTTTTGCCTTTCGGATAAGTAAATCAGTCGTAGAATCAATCCAACAAACAATCCAATTACAAATACGGATCCAATAAATCCCCATTCTTCTCCAACGGTTGTGAAAATATAATCGGTATGTTGCTCGGGTACAAATCCGCCTTTGGTTTGTGTGCCTTCAAGATATCCTTTACCTATAAATCCGCCCGATCCAATCGCAATTTCCGATTGGTTGGTATTGTATCCAACTCCTTTTAAATCGACTTCTTTTCCTAATAATATGTTGAAACGATCTCTATGGTGTTGCTTGAATACATTGTTAAAAACATAGTTTACAGAGAAACTAAATCCCGATACAATAATCAATAAAAGCACACTCAGAATTACATTTCGATCGACTATTCTACTTCTAAAATAATTAATGATTAGCACAACTAAAGTAATTCCAATAATGATAAAAGGATTATCAAAAGCAAGTGTGAGTACAAAAAGTAAGATGGCTATGAAACCTGTCCAAACAAACCAACTTGGAAGGCCTTCACGGTATAATACTAAAATAAAGGCGCTATAAATCAAGGCACTTCCGGGATCGGGCTGAGGTAAAATCAACATAACTGGAAGAAAAATGATGATGATGGCTTGAATTTGTCTGTTGACTTCCTTTAAATTTACCTGTATATCACTTAGATATTTAGCCAATGCTAAGGAAGTAGCTGCTTTCGCAAATTCGGAAGGTTGTAACGTAAAGCCACCAATCCCATACCAACACCTTTGACCTGCGATGGTTTTTCCAAAAGCAAAGAGACCAAGTAAGGTAACGAGTGAGACAATAAATATGACAATTGAAAACTTCTCGTAGAACTTGGCATCTACTGTAAGCACGATAAATATCAATGGAATAGTAAAAATGATAAACAAAAACTGCTTTCCATAAATTTGCGTAAAATCGATGATTGCATTCGAATCTACGTTTGAAGAAAGCGATGATGAATAAATGTTTAGCCATCCCATGGTTACTAGTGCTATATAGATAATAACACTAATCCAATCAATATTACTAGTTACATTTTGATTTTTCATCCTACTTTCCTCCGGATTTTTTAGTTAGGGTGTCTTTAGATTTTTTGATTTTATCAAGACTATCTTGTTTTCTCATTTTTACGGTTGCCAAGCTATCTTGTTTATTTCTTGGCAATAATTTGTCGTATTGTCCTTGTAAACTTCCGGTTAACATCCTTGTTTCAAGATCGACACGAGATATTTTTTTCTTGAGATATTTTTCAATCATTAAAGAAGTAATCGGTCCTGCCCATCGTGCTCCCCAGTACCCGTTTTCTACAAATACTGCTATGGCAATTTTTGGGTTTTCTTTTGGCGCAAAAGCTACAAAAATAGAGTGATCTTGTAATTTTACACGCTGTCCATTTACACGCAAATAATTTTCTGCAGTACCTGTTTTCCCACAAATATCAATTCCAACTACATTTAATCCGTGGGCAGTTCCAAAATTATATACATCATACAAACCATTAATAACAGGTTCAAAATGTTTTCTGTCAATAGTGGTCATGTGTTTGGTTCTAAAGCTTTTATCAATGACGTTCCCTTCAATTTTTTTGATGATATGAGGGGTGTAATAATATCCTCTATTGGCAACAGTCGCCATCATGTTGGCCAGTTGAATAGGGGTCATTAAGATTTCGCCTTGTCCGATAGAATTAGAAACAATCGTTTTTTCGTCCCATCCCCAACCAGGGTATAACTTTTTATACGTTTTAGATGTTGGAATACTACCCGCTTTTCCGGTAGGTAAATCAGTGCCCATGTAAGCGCCAAGTCCAAAACTTTTGATGTGATTTGACCACGCGTCTACACCGTCTGCAGGTTCTTTGTATTTTTTTATGATGTTCATAAATACGTTTGCAAAATACGTATTGCACGAATTGTATATTCCGTTGTGCAACATCGAAATTCCCGAATCGTGGCATTTCATGAATCGGCCACGAGCATAACTAAATCCGTGATGGCAAACAAAAGAAGTTTGTTCTGTGATTACACCTTCTTGTAAACCGATCAAGGCCGTTAGAATTTTAAATGGAGATCCCGGAGGGTATTCTGCAAGCAATCCACGGTCATACAGGGGTTTCGCAATAGAATCGCGGTATAATTTGGTGTAATTTTTTGATCTTTGTCTTCCAACTAAAATCGACGGATTGTAAGATGGTGCGGTAACCAGTGCTAAAATCTCTCCTGTTTTAGGTTCGATTGCTACTATTCCTCCCCATTTGTTCACCATCAACTCTTCCCCATATTTTTGCAACTCAGCATCGAGTGTCAAGGTTAAGTCTTTACCTTGTTTTGCAATAGTATCATAGCGCCCTTCTTTGTACGATCCTATTTCTCTGTTGAATTTATCTTTTAAGATGTATTTTACCCCTTTTTGACCCCTTAAATAGGTTTCGTAGCTTTCTTCAACTCCTTGTTTACCGATCAAATCACCACCAACATAGTAGGGATTTTTTGCAATTATTTTTTCATTTACTTGTGTAATAAAACCAAATACATTCGATCCGTATTCAAATTGATAATCGCGTAAAGCTCTTTTTTGAATATAGAACCCTTCAAATTTTCGTACTTTTTCTTGAAAAGCGGCATATTCTACTTTATTTAGCTGTGCTAAAAACACAGAAGGTAACATAGGACTGTAAACTCTGGCTTTTGCCATTTTCTCATCAAAATATTCTTTTGTAATGTCTAATAATTTACAGAATTCGGTGGTGTCAATTTTTTTAACATCACGAGGGATCACCATAACATCATATGATGGTTGATTGGCTACCAATAATTTTCCATTTCTGTCATAAATATAACCACGTTCTGGGTAATCATATTTTATTTTAATGGCATTATTTTCCGATTTCAATTTGAATGAATCATCAATAATTTGTAAAAAAAATATTCTTAGTATTAATAGAATAGCACCTATGACTACAATCGAAGGGAGTAATGCTTTTCTCATTGTTTACTTGGTTTTATTAAGTAAATAATTAAAATACATAAAAGAGTGGTGAAAAGGGTGCTTACGAGCGTTCTTAGGATAATGTCCCAAAGAGAGCTTATGGTGAAAACTTCCAATATGAATAGGGTCAAATGGTGGATAATCACAGCCAGTAAAATAAATGAAAATCGCTCTGGGGATAATTTATCATTGATACGAATGGTTTGGTATTCGTAGCTTAATCCAAAAGAAAATTTAAACAGCCAAGGGCGAT
>ERZ650308.1864-NODE-1864-length-10617-cov-4.183583_pt1 | contig 10617 bp, 11 predicted proteins | sample MGYA00376244_ERZ650308 | MGnify/ENA primary metagenome ERZ650308 (study PRJEB26733, sample SAMN07839295) | wastewater metagenome | biome: small river; feature: stream; material: water | place: USA: North Carolina | collected 2016-04-26 ...
ACATTGATGAAACCGTGTATAAGCGCGATGATCCGAATTCGACTAAGATTCCAAATGATAAAAATATTTGGGCTAATATCGAGGCAGACTTTTTAGAGGCATCGAAGGTCTTACCAGTCGTACAATCTCAAAAAGGTCGTGCAACGAAATGGGCAGCCTTAACCTACCTAGCAAAGGCGTATATTTTCCAAAAGAAATGGGCTGAGGCTAAGACTATTTTGTTAGATGTATATGCTAACTCTGGCAAAAAATTAATGCCTAATTACCACGATAACTACCGTAACATTACGAACAACAATGCGGAATCTATTTTCGAAGTAGAATTCTCAGTAAATGATGGTTCAACGGGTAACAATGGTAATGTGGGGGATAACTTGAACTGGCCCTACTCTGCGAACTCTCCTGGTCGTGGATGTTGCGGCTTCTACCTTCCATCCCAAAACCTGGTGAACGCATTCAAAACAGATGCAGATGGTTTGCCAATGATAGGTGCTAAAGCCGACGGTACGGATGATACCTACAACACAGTGGACGTTCCCAATGACCAAGGTTTGAAATCTAACGTAGCCTTCGATTTAAAGAAAGATGTACCAGTAGATCCACGTTTAGACTGGACAGTAGGTCGTCGCGGTGTTAAGTTCTTAGACTGGGGTGTGATGCCAGGTAATGATTGGATTCGTAATCAGCTTTACTCAGGTCCATACATTGGTAAAAAATGGATGTATTATTTAGCGGATGAAGGTAGTTCGACGCACTCCACTTCTAGACGTGCGGTGAACAATAATTACCGTTTGTTAAAGATGTCTTCGGTTATCCTTTGGTTAGCAGAGTGCGAAGTTGAGTTAGGTAATTTAGCTTCGGCTGAAACCTATGTTAACTTGATTCGTAATCGCGCTAAAACGGGGTCGGTTCAAGATGCATCCATTACCTATGCAGTTAATCCTTATCCTGCGGGCACGTTTGCTGCGAAAGGGGCTGATTATGCTCGGAACGCCGTACGTATGGAGAGCCGTTTAGAGTTTGCGATGGAAGGTCACCGTTTCTTCGACTTAGTACGTTGGGGAATTGCAGAGCCTTACTTGAACAAGTACTTGAAAGAGGAGTCTGTAAATGCAACAGACTTAGCTGGACGTACGTATAACAAGCGTGGTTATTTAGTAGGAAAAACATACAAAGCGGGTCGCAATGAATATTTCCCTCTTCCTAACGACGAGATCTTAAACTCTCAAAAGAATGGGGCTGCTACTTTAAAGCAGAATCCTGGTTATTAATAACTTGGAATAAATTAATGAGGAAGTCAGGGCTGAAAGGTCCTGACTTTTTTTATATTTGACCTATAAACCTGTCTTAATACTTCGTCCCCTTCGGTATACTACCCCTTATATCTTATGTTTGATGGCTTTTCTTGCCTTCACGAAAACTGGATTCTATAGCTGGGTGCCTTTGCAAATAGGAGCGTTGTATTTGTTTTTAACGAGTTTAGATGCTTCCTTAACTTTCTTGGATATTGCGGGGCGTGTGGTGGCGATGGGTTTATTGTGTGGGACTTTTGGGATAAATGCGGCGCATGAATTAGGTCATCGGGTGAATAAATTCGAGCAGTTTTTGGCCAAAATCTTATTACTCACTAGCCTCTACATGCATTTCTTTATTGAGCATAACAAAGGACATCACAAACACGTGGCGACGCCGGAGGATCCGAGTACGGCCTTTTATAAGCAGCATTAGTATGCGTTTTGGATTCAGACCTTTGTAAGGACCCAAAAGAAGGCCTGGCAGATTGCTGCCGCGGAATCAAAATCGATTATTTTTAATGAAATGGCCTTGTTTCAATTGATTCAATTCGCGCTGGTAGGTCTTATCTATTACTTCTTTGGAGGATTTGTTACGGTGTGCTTTTTAGTTGCCGCCTTCATAGGCGCGGCCTTGTTAGAAACGGTGAATTACATCGAGCATTATGGTTTACAGCGGGATTTCGCTAAGACAACCTTCGAACGTGTGAAACCAGCGCACAGCTGGAATAGTAATCACCTGATGGGCCGATTAACGCTATTTGAGCTTAGCCGTCACAGCGATCACCATTATTTAGCCTCTAGAAAATACCAAATTCTGCGTCATATGGAAGACGCTCCTCAAATGCCCACCGGGTATCCAGGGATGATTTTACTCGCCTTGTTTCCACCTATCTGGTTTAAGGTGATGCACCGGCAGATGGATAGGTTTGGGATTATGAAGCCTTGATGGTATCTGTAATTGCCGGTATTTCTATTTTTTCATTCAATACATATAATTTTACCCGTTTGTCAGTTTCGGATTCTATCCGTGTAATCCCTTCTCGAACTCCAAAAATGAGGAAGAGTTTTAAATTCAATTCTTTCAAAAACAAATGGCGTCTCTGTCTCTGATTCTCCTCTGAAAGTTTAGTTAAATTTAGTAATGAATTTAGATTAGCTATCCCTAGTCCATTTGAATCTTGATCAAGAATGGCTTGTAGTAGTCTGATTTCCAAGTCGTCGAAATAGCGATTGCCTTGTTTCAGTTTAACAGTTGGTGTTTGAGTAACAGCTTTATCCTTTTGATTAAATAATGGGATAGCAAAAATGGATAAACTCTTTAGTAATACCACACGAAAGGAAAGAGCGGAGGAGCCTAGGATTACCCCTATGACTAACGTTATAATTACTTCGATGTTAATCGTTTGCATTTTGATAATGATTTAGAACGTTTGTTATTTTAAATACATAAATAGGTGAATAAATAGTTGAAACATATAGTTAAGAGCTGTGTCTCTAACTAGAATCAAATATATTTGACTAAACTAGGAGGAAAGTAAATTTTCTTTGAATTCAGAGAATTTTTATAGAATTGATACAAAAAAAAACGTTTTAACGTTATTTTACGGTTTTTTTGAATTCCTTTAAACGCTTGCCCGTAGCTTTTAGGAAGGCATTATTAAAATTAGCACGGCTCGCGAATCCGCACTTTAAAGATAAATTTTCAACTGTGAAGGTGGATAAGTAGTTGTCGTTAATTAAATCAATTGCGAACTCTATTCTTTTTCTATTTTTGAAATCAGTAAACGACTCCTTAGACATTTCTTTGAAGTAATAATTTAGGTGGTATAAGGTTATGCCCGTATCTTTTGACATTTTAGCGAGGTTATATCCCTTTTCGGTTACCCGTAAGTTGCTTTCTGATAATTCAATTTTCGACATTAAATCACTTTTCCATTTTTCATCAAATAATATTTTAGTTCCTGCATTTGCTTTATGCAATCTGGCAATAAGGGAATCATGTGAGTAATATTTGACATTATTAAATCCATACAACAGGTAGGGATTGATAAATATGTGAATAGTTAAATTTGTTAATGTTAAACCTGCAACATAGGACAATGGTAGACGGGTGTTAATGGCGGGCGTATTAGAAAAATAAACATAGAGCATATTTAGGAAATTGCAGATATGTATTACAGCGAGTGAGTACAGTAATAAACGCAACCACTTATTCAAAATACGTTCTTGAAATTGCGTTAAAATGCTAGTTAAGTTGGTTTTGTTCTTGTTATAATAAATGATACTTATTACAACGTAAATGAGGATATGGATGGGTCTAAAAAAGTATAATTGACTTGATTCCCCTATCAAAAGTTTTATTTTAAATATCAAATGGGAGTTCTCCTGAACCCTGCTGATTAATTGGATTTTATCTAGTGAAGAAGAACTTGTGTAAGGAATGCATATAATAAAAAAATAAAGGCAAGGCATTAAATGGAGCAGATGTATAACCTTACTTGTGGAAGCTGGGTCTAGTTTTTTTCTCGTATAGAAAAAGAGCGAAGGACCTATTAAAAATGATAAGGGGGCAAGCGTTAAAAAAAATACAGAGGAAATTTTATCACTATAGTTATTTGATAATAAGAGTGCTGAAACCCCTTGTATTACGTTAAGTAAAATAAGAGCACCTAAATAAAAATTACCCTTAATTTTTATATTAGCAAAGAGCAGGATACTAACTATCGTATTTAGAAATAAAAAAAAATCAAACATTTTTTTTCATTTTAGCCATAAACGAATTAAAATCTTCAAGAGCATATCTTTCAAAAAGCGTTCTAAAGTGGCTAGTATTAGTAAATCCATACTGCTTAATGAGTCCACTTAAATTATATTTTGAAAAGTCTGCAGGTTCGACCGTATCTAAAAAATGTTGAATCCGTAATTCATTTTTCATTTGGGAGAAATTGCTATGTAATTCCTTCGCTAGGTATTTTTTTACTTTCGATGGCGACGTATGTAAGGAATTAGCAAGGGAATTAATAGTGAAATTCGAATCAAGGAATTCTTTTGATTCTTTTAACTCTTTTAAAAGTAGGGTAAATCGTTCTGAAAAATCTCCCTCAAACTCAGTCTGTTTTTGTTTTCTATTGACTAGTCTGTTCTTTTTCTGGGTTTCATCTGTTTTGAATTTTATACCGTATAGGATCGTAGGATATTGGTATAGTTTCACATTTAAGATGAATAGGAAAAATGAGACCATGTAGAAATAATAAGATTCCGGGTTTGTTCCTAGGTAAAAGGAGCGTATACCTATCACTACATCCATGAAAAATAGAAGTGTAAGAATAACATATAGAAAAGTTAACCAGCTTGTAATGGTACGGTTACCAGCTTCTTGTAAAGTACGGACTAGCCGCTCTTTGTTTTTTAACAAGTAGATGAAGCATAAAAAAAGGTAGAACAGCATGTGGATTTCACCTACTAAATAATAAGAGGGTAAGCCCATGACAAGCAATTTTATCTTATAAGGAGAAAATATGTCTTGTAAGTATAATTCATATAGACTTATTTTAAGTGGAATGGAATACAAGTAGAAGGGTGTAAGATTAATTAGAAACAAGACAAAGGGAATTAGGTGGATGTAATCTTGAGACAGTTTGAAAGTGCTATTTTTAATCGTAAATCGAAAGTAAAAAAAGATAAATGGGCCTATTACGAAGTTTAATGGAAGTAAAGTGGGGAAAATAAATATGCCTAATTGGGGCTTAATGATGCCTAATACATCTGGAGAAGACAATCCTAACATCCCTAAAATAAAAAAGACTACGGCTAAGTAGGCATTGCCTTTCGTTAGCTTTCCGTAGCTGCCATAAAGAAGTAAAGCATTAAATAGGGTAAATAGGCTAGTAATTAAACCCATAGTTTATTTAGAACATTTAGTAAAGGAAGTTATTTTTAGCACAAATTGCCTCCCATGGACTCAACTTTAACGACAAATTCTCCAAGATCGAAAAAAAGGTCATCTCTAATTTGGAATTTTTTTATTTTGGATTCAAAAAGCAGAAACTCTACGGAAGTCATACTTTTCTTGAGGAGGTATTTATTACTAGTTATGGTGTGTATTTCGACAACAGCAGATTCTTCCAGTAACGAATAATCAACATCAATACTTAAACACTTTTCGAGAAAGATAAAGTCAACGGAACTAGTAAGCGTATTCTCACTCCTAAGTTTAATCCGAAATGCTTTCATTGTTGCTTAGATTAGCTCGTAATGGCTGATGTGGAAAGTTGTTGTAAAAAGTTTGAATCGATTAAGTAGCACTTTTTTCGTTTGTCTGTTTCTGTGCCTAGGGTCAGTATCGCCTCTTTAAATCCATATTTAACTAAGATTTTAAGGTTGAGGCTTTTAAGGAAGTTATTACACTCGACTCTTTTTGTGTAGGCGGAGAGTTCTTGAAGTTCTAGGATTTCTACCAAGTTCATGGTAGATACATTAGTGCCATATTGTGCACCATGTATCAATTGCTGAATGAATTGTATTTCATTCAGATCGAAAATCTGTTTATCCAATGGTATTTCGCTTATGCTGAAACGTCTAATTATAGGCTCAAGTTTTTTATTAGGACGATTAAAGGTTGGCTTGTATTTGTAAAAAGTTCCGATGAGCAAGCCCACTATCCCTGACAAACCTAGTACATACAACTCATTCATTGATAAACTTATTGATTCAGAATAAACAAAATAAGTGTTTGTTGCGGCAACTATATGTTAAATACATTATAATGTATTTCATGATTTGTACTATACGTTGTTCTTGATTTTTGGTAGTCTTGCGAAATCCTTTCATTTTAAGCCCCATTTTATGTTAATGTATGTTATAACCGTCTGTGACATAAATTTTATTTTTTATTCATGTAAAATTGTAGCAGAAAATAAGAGTAGCAAAAATTGCATTATTCTTATTTATGTTTCTCTATTCAATTAGCCTGAACCCATGTGACTGAGGAGGGCGAAGCCGTAAAAAATGATCAGATTTTTCGCAATAATTAGTTTTTTGTTTTTGTGTGCCTCTTGTGGCTTTAATAAGCAATTAGCCTACTTTAAATCAACCACTGATACGTGTATCACGGTGAGTCAGAAGGATTTTGAACCCATTATTCAGACAGGAGATATTTTGTATGTGGGGGTGAACAGTTTAGATCCGGTGAGTTCTGCGTTGTTTAACTTTTCCACCACGGGAACGAGTGCTGCGCCTGGAATGCAAACAGCAAACACCCTGCCTGCTAACACAACCTTAGGAATTCTAGTGAATAATGATGGGTCAATTGAGTTGCCTAAAATAGGTAAGATATCAGCTAGGGGGAAAACGAAAGATCAATTGCGAAACGCCTTGCTAGTAGCCCTTCAGCCGTATTTAAAAGAGCCAGTCGTTACCATTCGTTTTATGAATTACCGGGTGACGGTATTAGGCGAGGTGAATCGTCCCGGGACTTTGCCCATTTTAAATGAGCGCGTCTCTGTTTTAGAGGCTTTGGGTTTAGCGGGGGATTTAACGATGTATGGGAATCGCAATAATATTTTATTGATACATGAAAACAAAGGAGTGAAGGAGACTAAACGGTTAACGCTAAATGATTATTCCCTCTTTTCATCGCCCTATTATTACCTGCAGAGTAATGATGTGTTGTATGTAGAGCCAAACAAGGCGAAAGCCTATATTTCTTCTCCTGTCGCTGTCTTGTTACCCGCATTTACGACGAGTATCTCACTTTTGCTTTTAGTTGTAAATAGCTTTCTGAAATAATGTCAAATAAACCCTATATACAAAACCAAACAGACGATTTTTACGCTGACGAGTTCAACTCTGAGGAGGGTAATCTGTTCTCGAATTTACTGGATACTTATTTGCCATTTTGGCCATGGTTTGTTTTTTCTGTTGCCTTGTGTTTAGCTGGAGCAAATACGTATTTACGGTATGCAAATCCGGACTATGAGGTGAATGCAAAGATCTTAGTGAAGGATGAGAAGAAAGGTGTGGATGCCAGTAAGGTATTGGATGCCTTGAATGTTTTTGGCGAAAATAAAATCGTCGAAAATGAAATAGAGATTATTCATTCTACCCCGCTGTTAGAAAAGGTGGTAAAAGATTTAAACTTGTATGTCACCCAAACGCACCTTGGGAACGTGCGCGATATCGAGTATTATGGCAAATCTGCACCATTACTGATGTATGCCGAAAATGAAGATAGCGTCAGCGTTTTGAAGACGCCTTTGCCATTTTCGATCGATTGGAAGAATAAGAAAATCATGCTGGGAAAAAAGCGAATGGCCGCTAATTCTCGGATACTTCTAAATGGACAGGCATTTCGCATTAACTTAAATCCAACTTATGTCCCTAAGGACGATGAAAATTTTCAACTTGCTATTCAACCCGTGCATCAAGTAGCCACAGGTTTAAAATCGAGTCTAACCGTGGAAGCTAGTTCGAAGCAGTCTACGGTGATTAATCTTCGCTTAGAAACGGCTGTGCCTAAAAAAGGGGAGGACATCATCAATACTTTGTTTACCGTGTATGACCACGAGGCGCTAAATGATAAAAATATCTTGGCGAAGAACACGCTGAATTTTGTAGAGCGCAGGTTAGGTTTAATGTCAAAGGATCTGGCAGAAGTGGAGGAAAAGCTGAAGGATTACAAGTCCTCACAAGGCATTGTGGACATCAGCGAACAAGGGAAACTGTATTTAGAGACGGTTCAGGAAAATGACCAGCGACTTTCTGAAATCAATGTGCAGCTATCGGTTTTATCAGATGTAGAGAAATACGTCAATAGCAAGACGGACAATAAGAAGATTGTTCCGTCCTTATTAGGGATTAATGACGCGACCTTGGTAGGACTTCTAGGTAAATTATACGAATCTGAAATTCAGTTAGTGAAGTTGTTACGCGTAAGTGGTGCGCAAAGTGATCAGGTGTATTTATTAAAGGAAGAGATCGCGCATTTGAAGCCAGACATTTTAGAGATCATCAGCAACATCCGAAAGAACTATGTGACCAGTCAGCGCAAAATTGAAGGTCGAATCTCGGAGAATAAGGAGCTTTTAAGTACGATTCCAGGAAAGGAAAAAGCCTTAATCGATATCTCGCGTCAGCAGATGATCAAGAACAATATTTATTCTTTTTTACTCCAAAAGCGGGAAGAAACGGCTCTCTCTTATTCATCCGCCTCAGCTGATAGTCGAGTAGTAGAACCCGCGGTAGCCAGTGCTGGACCGATACGTCCTAAAACGAATATGATTTACTTAATCGGTTTAGCGGTAGGTGTAGTGATAGTCGTTTTACTTATTATGTTAAAGGATTCGCTTACTTCTGCGGTCATGTTTAGAAAGGACATCGAGAAGAATGTATCTGCACCTATTTTAGGGGAGTTGATTTTAGGGAAAAAAGAATCACCTATCGTTGTTTCTGATGGTAATCGCACCCTGCTCGCGGAGCAGTTTAGGATGCTGCGGACTAATTTAGCCTATGCTGGATTAACCAAAGAAAAAAATATTATCCAGGTTTGTTCCAGCATCTCTGGAGAAGGGAAATCCTTTATCGCCTCTAATTTAGCTATCACCTATTCGCTCACAGGCAAGAAAGTATTATTACTGGAATTGGATCTTCGCAAACCGAAACAGTCTAGCTACTTTAATTTGAATTCCAAGAAGGGATTAACGAATTACCTGATAAGAACCGCTTCTCTAGAAGAGATATTACAGCAACCGGCGGGTTTACCTCACTTATCCATCATCAGTTCAGGACCTATTCCGCCTAACCCGACGGAGCTCCTTTCGAGTACCGCTTTTGCCGAATTTTTAGATCAAGTAAAGGATCAGTTTGATTACATCATAGCGGATTTACCTCCCGTTTCTTTAGTGACTGATGCACAGATTTTTGCGCCTTATGCTCAAGCCACCTTGTATGTGGTGCGTCATGCGAAAACGCCTAAAAGTTATTTGAAACTCATCCAGCAAAAAGTCCAATTGAATCATTTTAATCAATTACAGATTGTGTTCAATGGTATTAAACCACGCGGAGTAATTCCGTATGGGAATGGCTACGGATATGGTTATGGCTACGGTTACGGCTATGGATACGGCTACGGTTACCATGAGGAGGAAAAGAAAAGACCTTGGCTGAAAAGGTTACTGGGGAAATCCTAAATTTTAAAAATAGATGTCTAAGCTAGTTAATATCATTTTATCAGGGGGAGTGGGTAGTCGATTGTGGCCACTTTCGCGCAAGTCAAAACCGAAGCAGTTTTTGCCCATTTTCGATGGAAAATCACTTTTCGAGATGACCATCGAACGGAATAAGGTCTTGACGGATTCTTTCATTTCTGTAGGGAATAAGCAGCATTATGAATTAGTGGAGAATAGCTTCATTAATTCCACCATTATGCAATACGAGCAGGTGCTAGAGGCCACTCCGCGTAATACTGCGGCAGCCATTGCCTTTCCTTGTTTCTCTTTAGACCCAGAAACCATTGTCTTAGTGACTCCTTCTGATCATATTATACAGGATCAACCTGCGTATGTGAAAGCCATGAAGCAGGGGGTGGCTTTAGCAGAAAGTGGGAATATTGTGTGTTTCGGTGTGGTGCCCACTCATGCAGAAACGGGATATGGCTATATCGAATGCGATGGCTTCGATGTGAAATCTTTTCGGGAAAAACCGGATGCAGTAACTGCCGCTGACTTCGTGGCTTCTGGCAATTTCTTGTGGAATGCGGGAATCTTTTGTTTTCAAGCGGGCGCCTACTTACAGGAGTTGAAGCGTTATGAACCTGCTTTATTTGCGCGGGCTTTGACTGCGTATAATGCCAAAGTAGACTGCTTCTTGCCTCTCGATGAAAGTTTAGAAATTCCCTCCACTAGCATTGATTATGCCGTGATGGAACGATCCGATAAGATAAAAGTTGTTCCAGCAGATTTTGCCTGGTCTGACATGGGCTCTTTCGATGCCATCTGGGATTTTAGAGAAAGTCAAGAACCACATTCCAAGGCACCTTATAAGAATTTAGCCCTGAGTACGAACCAAAAGCACATTGAATTTTTAGGCGTCAAAGACCTAATCGTGGTAGAAACGGATGACGCGATTTTGATTCTGCCTCGTCACAAAAGCCAAGATGTGAAGCAGGTATACGAACGTTTAGAGAAAGTAAAATCAGCCCTAGTAGATTAAACATATGCATTTAAATTCTAAAATATACATTGCGGGGCACAGAGGAATGGTTGGCTCTGCTATAATGAGAAATTTGCAGGCGAAAGGTTTTACGAATATAGTAACACGAACTTCT
>ERZ650308.1868-NODE-1868-length-10599-cov-17.420429_pt1 | contig 10599 bp, 7 predicted proteins | sample MGYA00376244_ERZ650308 | MGnify/ENA primary metagenome ERZ650308 (study PRJEB26733, sample SAMN07839295) | wastewater metagenome | biome: small river; feature: stream; material: water | place: USA: North Carolina | collected 2016-04-26 ...
GCGATAGGAACCGAAATGATTACAAGATTTAAAACAGTGACTGGAAAAAACGCAAGTCTATCCAATCAAAAAAATGCAAGTATCCGTTTTGAACAAGTGCAAGATAAAGCTTTAGGCAAAGAAGGCTATCAACTAACGGTAAATGAAAAAGGAATTCTAGTAAAAGCCCAGACTTATGCTGGTGCATTATATGCTTGGCAAAGTATTTTACAACTATGTCCACCTGCTATCTATAGTAACCAAGCACAACCAAAAATAGTATGGAGTATTCCTTTTGTTCAGATAACAGATACGCCAAGATTCGAATGGAGAGGTTTTATGATGGATGTAAGTCGTCATTTTTTCACAGTGGCTGAAGTAAAAAAAATGATGGATGAAATGGCGATGTATAAATTAAATAGATTGCATTTTCATTTAACAGATGATCAAGGATGGAGAGTTGAAATTAAAGCTTTACCTAAGTTGACTCAGGTAGGTGCATGGAGACCCAATCGCATTGGTAAATGGCATAACATCACCAAGCCGGCTTCAGAAGAGCCAAAAACATATGGCGGCTTTTATACACAAGAAGATATTAAAGATCTAGTGGCCTATGCTAAAACCAAGAACATTGAAATCATGCCTGAAATTGATGTACCTGGTCATAGTATGGCTTTCTTAGCAGCCTATCCACAATTAAGTACTACACCTAACTATCCTTACCAAGTAAATGCTGGAGAAGAATTCATTGACTGGTCAGGATTAAATGGGCATATTACAGCAAGAATCGATAACAACTTAGATCCTTCTAAAAAAGAAGTCTACGAATACTTAGATATTATTTTTGGCGAATTGGCTACCCTATTCCCTTTTGAATACATGCACATGGGTGGTGATGAAACGGCTAAAAACAATTGGGCAAAAAGTGATGATATAAAAGCATTGATGCAAAGAGAAAATTTAAAGACACAGGATGAAGTGCAAAGTTATTTTGTACGTCGTGTAGAAAAAATCATGCAATCGAAAGGGAAGAAATTAATGGGATGGGATGAAATACTTGAAGGCGGATTGGCACCAGAAGCTGCTGTCATGAGCTGGAGAGGTGTGAAAGGTGGAGCTGAAGCTGCAAGACAAAAGCATCCAGTGGTAATGAGTCCAAGCTCTCATAATTATTTGGATTATTACCAAGGCGAAGCAACAGCAGAAGGTTCTGTATATGCAGGATTAAGAATGAAAAAAACGTACAGCTTCGAACCAGTACCAGAAGGCGTAGAGGAGAAATACATTTTAGGTAACCAAGGTAATCTGTGGAGTGAGCAATTGCAAAATATCAGAAATCTTGAGTACATGGCTTGGCCAAGATTAATGGCTATTGCAGAAGTTGCTTGGTCTCCAAAGAAAAGCAAGGATTGGGAGCGATTTTCAAAAAAAGTAGAAAGCCATTTTGCTATATTAGATACCCTTAAAATTAAATATGCAAAAAGTATCTACGACCCAATTGTCACTACCACCTTAAATACAAAAGGCGAACTTTACGCGAGTATGGAAGGCGAAGTGAATGGATTGGATTTTTATTATACCATTGACGAATCTATGCCTGATGCATATAGCAATCATTTTAATGGACCTATTTTAATACCAGAAGATGTAACCATTTTAAGGGTAATAAGTTATCAAAACGGTAAGCCAATTGGCAAACTATTGAATATCCCAATTGCTGCATTGAAACTAAGAGCAGTTAAAGTTTTATAATGCACAATGTGTAAAAAGCTTTATTTATATACATTACTATGTTGCGTCATTGTACAAGTTATACCTACGCAGTATAGTTATGCGCAAACTAGTCTGTTAGATAAAGCAAAAAAAGCCATTACAGGGAAGTCACTTTCAATGACAGATAGTACTAGGATTTATCTGTTTAACAATATCGCTACCCTAAAGTCCTATGCCGGAAAAAGAATCAATAGCATCACTATTGAACAACATAATTTTTCTACTAGTATAGACTCAAAGGAATCGAACTTAAAAGATGTTTTTTCCAAAGTTGGCAATAAACTACATTACAACTCTAACAGTAGGGCTATTAGAGAGAACTTATTTTTTAGCGAATGGGATTTATTCGACCCCTCCATCATTTCTTATAATGAAAAATGGTTAAGGGATTTAAGCTATATACAAGACGCTAAAATAACAGCCATTGTCACCCCTTATGATACCAATCAAGTAGACCTATTGGTAGTCACTAAAGATTTATTTTCCTATGGTGGCGAAATATTGATCAATAACAAAAATGCTTACGCTGCAAAAATTAACAATATCAATCTAGTAGGAACCGGCAACAGTGTTCAACTGATTCAGAACTTTGAAAACGAAAGAACACCAAAATCTGGATGGGGTTATGATTTTGGACTGAGTAATATTCTTGGGACATTTATTTCAGTCAATGCAGGTTTAAATCAATATGGCAATAATCTCGCCAACAATGTTTTGTCTGCAAGAAGGAACTATATCAGTGTACAAAGGCCCATCCTCCACCCCAATAGTAAATGGTTAGGTGGAATTGAATACCTAGAAACAGTCAATGAAAATGTTTTTCCAAGTAAATGGGATTCTATCTTCCAAGATCAATTGAATTATAATTTAAAACACAAAGATATTTGGGTTGGATATCAACTTACAAAAAAGAAAAGACTCATCAAGGCAAATGAGGATAGACAATTTATCCAATATAGACACCTAGAGAACGACTTTAGAGAAAGGCCAATTAATTATCAATTACAATTAGATAGAAACTATCAAAATCTAAAAGCTGATTTTATTTCTTATACCATTGTTAGACAATCAGTGTATAGGACCCGTTATTTATATGGGTTAGGTAGATATGAGGATTTGCCTATTGGTAGATCTTTAACTTGGACAACAGGTAGGTATCAAATTGAAGGCGACAAAGCCCCTTATTTAGGTTTCAAATTCGAACAATACAAGCTTTCAAAAAAAGAAAACTACACCCATATTATTGCCAATATTGCTAGCAGTTATATGGATAAGTCATTACAGGACTTTAGATTCCTAGCAAGCCTAGAACAGTTTAGTAAATTAAAGTACCTCAACAATGGTTTTGGTTATAGACAGATTGTAAACCTGAGTTTTACGCAAACTTTAAAAAATAAATACAACGAAGCGTTAAGAATCAATAGCAATTACGGCATACCACAATTGAATAGAGAGCAAATCAAAGGAGGCACTCGTATCTCTGGCAACTGGGAAACCGTCTTTTATAATAATCGCGCCATTTGGGGCTTTAAATCAGCACCCTTTGTATTTGGGAATCTAACCTATATTAGAACCATGGGGGACCCAATTTTAAAAGGTGATATCTATAGCTCTGTTGGTTCAGGTATGAGGATACGAAACGAAAACTTGATTTTTGGCACCATTGAATTAAAAGGATTCTATTTCCCAAGGACAAACAAGCAATTAAGTCCATGGAATTTTAGCCTTATTACCAATCTGAGGTATAAGTACAATTCAAATATCATCGAGAAGCCCAATTATGTTGAAATAAATTAATTTTAAGCCCTCTTGACTCAACCATTCAAGACAAAGATTGTTATTATTACTATGGTTCAAGCGTACAATTTTTTAGCCAGTTGGCAGTTATTTCCTGAGAAATGTGATTTCGAATACCAAACGGTACCAAAATCGGGCAATTATAAAATAGAGACTGTTCCCAATGGTCATCTTTTGAGCTTTAGTCACAATTGGGTCAACTTAGAAAATGATGCATTCTATGCGCAATACCATGTGAATCCAAATGGCCAACCAATGTCATTTGATAATATTGAACTAGCAGATACCATCAGCGCTGAAATCAACAATGCTTCTTGCTTAACTGTTCAGTTTTTTAAAGATGATACATTGAATCTAAAAGTAGTGCACGAAATTCTTGCTAATGGATTTTTAAAAGTAACACATGAAGGTTTTAAGGAAGATAGAAGCCCTTTCAAAAATATCGAGGTATACCATAAGCAACTAAGTGTATTGCCTTACGCATCTTCTGCGGGCAGTGTGGCTATTCGTCCAACTAAAGAAGGCGTCATTAAGCATAAGGCACTCTCTGCTATGGAGGATCAAACCAATATGCAGCTCAATCAAATTAAGGAGCAAATTGAACTACTTGCAAGACAAGCTCAAGAAATTCGTAAAAGAAAAGAATTGAGCATGATGATTTATGAAGCAAAAATCACGTTCAAACCGCAGATAGGTCAGATTTATCATGTCTATGAAAAACAAGATGGATCGCATGTGTTGTCCATGGTGGCACCTCATGAATGGGGCGGCGGCGCAGGACCTTTCGCACAATTTATTGCAACCGTAAAATTACTAGCTGACCATACTTGGATTGAAGTACCTACACAATAATTAATATCCGTACTTTTCTAAAATAGCATCTACCCTCTTTTCAACAGCCGCATCTTTTAACACAGGCGGCGCATGATGTGGTTTGATGGTTGCATCAAAAACAAGTGGCCCCTTAGCACCCCAATGCTTGTTTTCAGTATAGGCATCAATCGCTTCAATATCATGAGATGGGTTGGTTCTTGTAAAAGTAGCCCATAAGAAATTATTTAAATCACTAGCCATCCAATTTGGATCTTCAGTTCTTATAATGAAAACAACGCCCTCTTGAGCTAACAATGCTTCACCTTGTCCTGCCAATGTATTCTGTAATGCAGCCGTTGTATAAGTTGCCGCATTCACTGCAACCACCCCTGGCATCACTAAGCTGGCATCCATATTCAAATTCAATAGACTCGTTGGCACAGATGTTGCTAAGGTTCTTTTTACATCGCCATAGGCAGCAATCACTACTTTAGAACCTGTATTTAATCCATCCCCAGAATAATCTAAAGTATCCATGGTGGTTTTGGTATGAAAATGAATATCACTAGATAGATCTAATCTAGATAAAATATACTCAAAATATTCCTGAACATGATGTGTCGACAATTGATTGGAATCATCCGCAGTTATGAAAACAAATTTCGCCAAACTTAATTGACCAGTACCTAAAATATGATTCGCAATCGTTAAAATTTCAGCAGGCTTTTTATTGGTTAAATAAGGCGTGTATCTTTCACTACCTATCGCCAATAATAATGGATGTACCCCTGCTGCATCCACTGCATGCACTTCTTTTAATCCAGGAATTTCATTCGATACGGCCGCACCCGTCATAGCATGAATCAATTGACCAAAGCTGGTATCTTCCTGTGGTGGACGACCTACCACGGTAAATGCCCAGATGGCATTTTTACGCGCATACACTTTATGTACTCGCATTAAAGGAAAAGTATGTTCCAAACTATAATAACCCAAATGATCTCCAAAAGGACCTTCTGGTTTATTCTCTCCTGGATACACTTCGCCAGTAATGACAAAGTCTGCATCCGTACTTAAACAAAAACCATCTTTATAAGTATAGCCAAATCTTTTTCCAGCCAATACACCCGCAAAATTCATTTCACTTAATCCTTCTGGTAGTGGCATCACTGCAGCCACACTATGCGCTGGAGGTCCACCCACAAAACAACTTACTTTCAAAGGCATCCCTTTTTTATTGGCCTTAGTTTGATGTACGCCAATCCCTCTATGCAATTGATAATGCAATCCAATTTCTTTATCCATCACATAATCATTACCACTCAACTGAATACGATACATTCCTAAATTACTATTTGCAATGCCTGGCTTATCTGCGTCTTCGGTATACACTTGTGGTAAAGTCACATAAGCGCCTCCATCCATAGGCCAATGTTTAATTAATGGCAAGTCACTGATATTGATTTCTTCGTATGTAACCGGTTGACTGATTGGATTTTTTTTAGGTAACGCATTGATTGCTGCAGGCAATGCACTCAAAGCAGCCAATGGATTTTTTAAAGCAGCGACAGGATCAATTTTTATTTCAATCAATTTTTTCACCTGTGGCAAAGTATCCCTAAAAATAAATTCACTTCTTTCTAATGTCCCAAAAATATTAGACGCTGCTCTGAACTTTGAACCTTTAACTTTTTCAAATAAAATAGCTGGTCCTTTTTGTTCATGAATGCGCAAATGGATGGCTGCCATTTCAAGATGAGGGTCTACCTCTTCCTTGATACGGAGTAATTGTCCATTACGCTCTAAATCCAATAAACAAGCTTCTAAATTAGAATAAGCCATGAGGTGATAATTGAGATGCAAAATTAACTTAAATTTGCTCATGACTCATTTAAGTGTAAACATAAATAAGATTGCCACCCTAAGAAATAGTCGTGGCGGAAACAATCCCGATCTTTTAAAAGTAGCTTTAGATTGCGAACGTTTTGGCGCAGAAGGCATCACTGTTCATCCAAGACCAGATGAAAGACATATTCGCTACCAAGACGTTTATGATTTAAAGCAAAATATACACACAGAGTTCAACATAGAAGGCAATCCCAAAGAACAAAAATTTGTCGACCTTGTTTTGGCAACTAAACCAGCACAAGTGACTTTGGTACCTGATGTACAAAATCAATTAACAAGCGATCATGGCTGGGATACGATTGCAGAAAAAGCCTACCTAACAGAAATCATTGGCGTATTTAAAGCAGCTGGAATTCGCGTATCCATTTTTGTGGATCCTAGTATTGAATTGGTAAAAGGTGCTGCAAAAACAGGTACAGACAGGATTGAATTGTATACAGAAGCTTATGCTCGTGCGTTTGCAAAAGGAGAAAGAGAAAGCGCAGTAATGGAGTATAAATTAGCTGCAGCTACAGCAAAAGAGTTAGGATTGGGTATTAATGCTGGTCATGATTTAGACCGTTTTAATCTAGCCTATCTAGTAAAAGAAATTCCATTTATAGACGAAGTGTCTATTGGACATGCGCTCATCTGTGACGCTTTGTATCTAGGCTTAGAAAATACCATCCAGATCTATAAACGTGCATTACAACAACCCTAAACATATTTTAATTAACTTGCAGTAAATACCTTTTATGGCCAACCAACCTCTAGTCGGAATTATCATGGGAAGTGACAGTGATTTAAACATCATGCAAGCTGCTGCTGATATCCTTAAGACATTCAATATCCCTTTTGAATTAACGGTGGTTTCGGCGCATAGAACACCAGAGCGCATGGTGGAGTATGCCAAGCAAGCGAAAGCAAGAGGCCTTAAAGTGATTATTGCGGGTGCTGGCGGTGCTGCTCATTTACCTGGCATGGTTGCTTCAATTACAACTTTACCTGTTATTGGCGTTCCTATTAAATCATCCAACTCTATTGATGGCTGGGATTCTGTTTTATCTATATTGCAAATGCCAAATGGCGTCCCTGTTGCCACTGTCGCATTGAACGCTGCAAAAAATGCAGGTTTATTGGCTGCGCAAATTATTGGCACACACAATGAAACGATTGCTAAAGCAATGGCTGATTACAAAACGCAAATGGAATCAGAAGTACTTGAAAAGGTAAGTAAATTAAAAACGACTTGGGACAACCAATTTGATGCTTAAACCACCTGCCTTAGTTAAGGCATTGTTATAATCCTAAATTTAGATTCCAAACCTGTTGAATGCTCCATGATGGTCTCTATCCATGATTGATCATACTGCCCTACCCATTTGGAAAAATTTTCTACACGTTCTTGTAAATTATCCTGAGGGAATAATTCTTTTTTAATGCGATGTATGCGTTGAATGGCAACAGCTTGCTTACGTCTTTCTGCACGCACCATTTTCTTTTCTAATTCTGCTATTTTAGCTTTTGCTTGATGTGCTAAATTCTCGGCATGTGCTCCTAAAGTGGGATCTACTTTCACCACTTCGTTTTTTATGACGGTATATAAATTAGTTAAGCTTTCCATTTGATCACTTAAATGCAAGGCTTCTGAAGCATGCTTTTTTACATATGCTACCTCTAGATCAAGCATTGGCTTAAAGAAATCTTGATCACCAAACTGCATCGAAGACCACTGAGTAGCTTGTTTTTGATTGATCAATAAAAATGAATTCCTTAATTGTAATAAAGGATAATGCACCCCAACTTGTTGAAACACATTTTTCAATTCCATCCAGTAGGCCAATTCCCCACCTCCACCAACAAATACCACACCTGGTAAAATTGTTTCCTGATACACCCCCCTTAAAATGACATTAGGACTAAAGCGTTCTGGATATTGGTGTAATTCTGTTAGAATTTCAGATTGTGAAAACCGAATATCCGTATCTACTACTATGTATTGATCCCCTTGCTTTTCAATCCTTGCTCGGGTCTGATCTTTTAAATAAAATAAATTCAAAGTTCTGCCTTCTGTTTGCACATGATAGGCTTTTGATAAAGCTGCAATTGCTGGCTGAATGGCATCATGAGAAAACTGTGTCAACAATTCTTTTTCCATAACAGGAATAAAAGCAGCTTTCAGTTTTGCATCATCTGGCTGCAATACCAGTAATCCTTTTGGACCAAAAAACGCATGTACAAAAGACAAAGTCGCTTCATTAATAGATTTGCCTTTCTGATAGGCTTCCTTTAATATGGCTAAGGCTGTTTTCCCTTGTGGTAAAACTGACCAGTAACCTTCTAATTGTTGGATCAATTTTAACAAGGCATCGTCCACAACCATGCGGCCAATTGCCCCTGTTTGTTTTGTACTCCATTGGTACCTTGTGGCATCTAAATTAAATGCACCCACTTCGTCTAAATCTGCGTCTTCGGAACCCATATAATAGACTGGCACAAAATTATATTGTGGAAACTGCTTTTTTAAACTAGCCGCTAGCTGAATCGCGTGAATGATTTTATAAAAGAAATATAAAGGACCAGAAAACAAATTAGGCTGATGCGCTGTAGTCACCACAAAAGTCTCATCGCTTTTTAGCAATTCAATATGTTGCTGTACAGCGGCTTTTGGATCCATGTTGGCATATTGCGCAGTCAACACTTCCACCAGTAGGCCTCGATCAATAGGATGTAATTTCCTGCCTTCTATCGCCGCCTGATAGCCCTCAACATTAGGTGCGTATTGTACAAAATCAATCGCCGTTCCTTTTCCCTCTACATAATCATTGATTAGTTTAGAAAACAATTGGGTGCTACTAAATGGGATATGAATACAGCTTGAAGACATCGTGTGCAAATTTCGGGAAAAATGCATTGATAAAGGCATTTTATTAAAGAATGAGCAAAAAATAATACATTTATAGAGCAAAATGATTGCTCCCTAAAAACAGTCCTATGGAAACCTATGGTAAGATTCTGATTATTGCAATGCCCCTATTTCTATTATTAGTCCTATTTGAAAAATGGTATGGATGGCGCAAGGGTTTTGATACTGTTAGAACCTTGGACATGATCTCCAGTTTAAGTTCTGGAGTAACCAATTCAACCAAAGATGTGTTAGGGTTAAGCGTTGCCATTATTAGTTATGGCTGGCTGGTGGAGCACTTGACCATCTATCAAGTACAGTCAAGTTGGTTACTTTATGTCATTGCATTTTTGGCCTTAGATTTCTCTGGCTATTGGGTACACCGTTTAGCGCATACCGTTAATTTTTTCTGGAACAATCATATCATTCACCATAGTAGTGAAGAATTCAATTTGGCTTGTGCACTCAGACAAAGTATCTCTGTATACTTTAGGATTTATGCATTTTTATTGATCCCTGCTGCTATTTTTGGGGTACCGCAGCAAGTGATTGCAGTGGTTGCGCCATTGCATTTATTTGCGCAATTTTGGTACCATACCAGACATATCAATAAAATGGGCTGGCTAGAATACATCATTGTGACACCGGCGCATCACCGTGTACACCATGCCATCAATCCGGAATACTTGGATAAGAATTATGGTCAGATATTTATTTTCTGGGATAGACTATTTGGCACTTTTCAAGAAGAAACACCTGAAATACCAGCTGTATATGGTGTTACAAGACCTGTGCGTACTTGGAATCCAATCAAAATTAATTTCATGCATCTTTGGTTATTGGCAAAAGATGCTTGGCATACTAAAAGTTGGAAAGATAAATTTCGTGTTTGGTTGATGCCTTTGGGATGGAGGCCTGCTGATGTGATTGAAAAATATCCAGTAGAAAAAATTGAAGATGTGTACCATTTTGAAAAATATGACACCCCTGCAACAAAGGGGATGTTGGTCTATTTATGGATACAATTGTTTTGCTTGCTTTTATTAGTCAGTTATTTGTTTGGAAATGTAGCCACTATTGGACTTACCAATATGCTCTATTATGGACTATTCGTATTTGCGCAAGTGTATGCACTCACTGAATTCATGGACCGCAATCCAAAAGCGATTGTTTATGAAACTCTCAAAAATATGATTTGCGTCGGAGGCATCCTCTACTATGGAGGATGGTTTGGACTACAAAACTACTTTAGCGCAAGCAGTTATATCCTCATGGGATACTTTGTGATTAGCACTGCAACTGTTGCGGCTTATTCTAGTCAACCAACTCGCCCTCTAAATCATAGTCGTACGCTTTCGTAATCTTTACGTTCACGAAATCACCTGGCTTTAATCTTTTATTGGTATTGATCACCACTTCGTTATCTACTTCCACACTATCAAATT
>ERZ650308.1869-NODE-1869-length-10595-cov-3.859677_pt1 | contig 10595 bp, 8 predicted proteins | sample MGYA00376244_ERZ650308 | MGnify/ENA primary metagenome ERZ650308 (study PRJEB26733, sample SAMN07839295) | wastewater metagenome | biome: small river; feature: stream; material: water | place: USA: North Carolina | collected 2016-04-26 ...
CGAAAGATTTAAAGTCTTATCAGACAATGTTAATGATCCTGAATTAGCTGAATTTTATAGAGAATTGATGATAAGTGAAGCTGGACATTATACCACCTTTTTGGGATTTGCTCGTAAATATTGTGGCAACTTAGATGTCAATAAACGCTGGAAAGAATGGATAGAATTTGAAGCCCAAGTAATTCAAAATTATGGGAAAGAAGAAACTATTCACGGTTAAAACTATTAGCTTTTATTTCACAATAAATTTAAATCCTTTTCCGTGTACATTCATGATTTCAATAGCAGGATCTTCTTTTAACAGCTTGCGTAACTTAGCAATGTACACATCCATACTTCTTCCATTGAAATAATTATCATCGCCCCAAATTGCTCTCAACGTTGCTTGTCGATCTAAAATTTCATTCTCGTTTTTCACCAACAATTGTAACAATTGGTTTTCTTTTGTTGTTAATTTTTTAGTTCCATCTTCAAGATGTAACAAACGCAATTCTGGCTCGTAATTTATTTTACCAACTTTCAAGTGTGCAGCGTCTTCCGTTGATTTCACTTCTACCCTTCTTAAAATTGCTGTTATACGCGCTAATAATTCTTCCATAGAAAATGGTTTCGCTAAGTAATCATCTGCACCAAGCGCAAAACCTTCTAACTTATCTTCTTTCATGGCTTTAGCAGTCAAAAACAAAATAGGAACTTTGCGGTCAATTTCTCGGATTTCTTTCGCCAATGTAAAACCATCCATTACAGGCATCATTACATCAAAAATGCAAAAATCAAACGATGAAGAAGTAAATTTTTCAAAAGCAATTTTACCATTTCGAGCTAATTCAACCTCAAAACCCTTCGTTTTTAAAAACGTATGCAGCAATTGACCTAAATTTTCGTCATCTTCTGCTAATAAAAGTGATACATTTTGATTCATAACAACTTAATTTTAAACTATTTAATCTTGTTCTTTGATGGTTAAATAAAATTCAGACCCTTCTCCAAATTTACTTCGAACAGTTATATTCCAACCGTTTAATTCTGAAATTGCTTTAACATAACTCAATCCTAAACCAAATCCTTTAACATTGTGTAAATTTCCAGTTGGAACTCGGTACAATTTGTCAAAAATCTTTGGTAAATGTTCTTTTTTAATTCCAATTCCTTTGTCTGCAACAGATAATACAATTTTTTTAGACTCTCTTTTTAAAAATACATCAATAATCGGTTCGTCTTGGCTATATTTTATGCCGTTGTCAATCAAATTTGAGATAACGTTCGTTAAATGCATTTTATCTGTTTTCAATGTAATCAATTCTACAGGCAAGTGCAACTTAATTTGCCCTCCTGTATGTTGCATTCTAAATTGCGCGTTATTGGCAACATCATGAATGATTTCATTTAAAATCACCGATTCTTCTTTCAACTTTAAATCGCCCCGATCCATTACTGCACTTTGCAGGATGCGTTCAACGAGTATACTTAAACGTTGGTTTTCATCCTGAATCATTTTCACAAAAGGCTGAATCGCTGAAGTCTCTTCAGGAATCATGTCTTTGTCATTTAACGCTTCACAGGCCAAAGATATTGTGGAAATTGGTGTTTTAAATTCGTGGGTCATATTGGAAATGAAATCGTTTTTAATTTCCGATAGCTTTTCTTGTGCTAAAATGGTTTTAAACATGAACATTAAGGCAACAACGATTAATATCATTAAAGTCAAACTAATGGCAAAAGGTCCCCACATTTCTTGAAAAAGAAAAACTCCTTTTTTTGGAAAATAGATGTGTAAATAAATGTTTTCATCGAGTATGTTACTTGGTAATAAAACTGTTTTACCAGTTAAAACAGTATCTAACAAGGCATTATAATTGGAAGAAACGTGTTTGAACTTTATAGGTTTACCAGTTTCATCCGTTACCATAAATTGATACGTATGTGGTAAATCGTCATTTTTTATTTCCGTTTGAATGACAGAATCTAAAAATAACACATCAATGCGTTTGGCAGGATCTTGGTATACATTGTTTCTGAATGTCTCTACCATCATGTCATTGATAAACTTTGCTTTTTTAAACACTTGTTGAATCACGCGCTGATCCAGTTGGATGGCCAATTTTATCGAGTCGTTGTGTGGAATTGCCTTTTTTTGCTTATCAAATAAGTCTCTAAGCTGCCTTACATCTCTTGCTAAGACACGTTGTTCTGTTGTTAAACCCGTAATTGAATCAAACGCTTTTCCTTTAATGATTAAATAATTGGCTTGAAATCCATTTTCAACTAGTGTTGTATCGTGAATAGAAATTGATTCTTTTGCAGCCAACAAATGTTTGAATTCTTCTTTTAGTATGTTTTTGTATTGGCCACTAAAATCATGGTTAACAATGTGAAGGTACCTTCTCATGTCTTCTGCCTTTTCATGTCGAATGGCAATTCTCTCCAATGAAGTAGATAAGTTATTGTTAAACTGCGTCGATTTTCTATCGTACAATTGCAAGGTTTGAATGACCTGTATTATAAGCAAAGCCAATAAGGCAATGGTAACTACAGCAACAACGACATTTACTCGAATTTTACGCATTTATAATACTTTTAACGAAAGTAAGACTCTTCTTGAAATAGCGCGTTTGGCTTAACTTTTTTTAACAGCAAAAAAAGAAATCTTTATAAAAAATGATAAAAAAGACGAATTTTCTAAATCCAACGTTGTACTTTCGTGAATATGACCTCAATTTTTCGGTTAACAGTACTTTTCATCTGCATTTTTAATGCTGCACTTACACATGCGCAAGTATCTGCTTTCCGAACAAAAAAAATGGCTTATTCTTCGAAATTGATTGTGTTAGACACCTTGTCAATCTTTCCAAATTCTGTAAAAATCACAAATAAAAACGAAGTAATTCAACTTGGGAATTTTACCGTTGATTATGCAAAAGCAACCATCCTATTCCATCAACAATTCAAAGATTCAATTGAGATTTGTTACCGCGTATTACCGATGAATTTAAGTAAAATCTATTCCAAAAGAGATACGACACAAATTTTCAAGGGCTCTGTTGCTGATCGCGAAAACTATTTAGTGCAAACCACGTTTGATGTAAAAGATGTTTTTGGCGGTTCCAGTATTCAAAAAGCGGGAAGTATTTCTAGAGGCTTATCGTTTGGAAATAATCAGAATTTAGGGTTAAATTCTAATTTGAATTTAGAACTATCCGGAGAAATTAGTCCAAATTTAAAACTGTTAGCTTCTTTATCCGATGATAATTTACCCATTCAACCTGATGGAAATACCAATAAATTACAAGAGTTTGATCAGTTATTTATTCAAGTTTACAACCAACGCTTTAAATTGATTGCTGGGGATTTTTGGTTGACTAAACCAACAGGTTATTTCTTAAACTACAAAAAAAGGGCTCAAGGTTTAACAGTAAATTACCAATGGGGAAAAGATTCAACACACCGATGGACAACACAAGCAAGTGGTGCGTTTTCGAAAGGTAAATTTGCCCGTCAAATCATTCCAGGAATTGAAGGGAATCAAGGTCCTTACCGATTGCGAGGCAATGAAAATGAACCTTTTATCATTGTTTTAGCAGGAACAGAACGCGTTTACATCGATGGAAAGTTATTAGATCGCGGCCAAGAATTTGATTATACCATAAATTACAATACATCTGAAGTCGTTTTTACCAGTCGGCACCAAATCACAAAAGACAGTAGAATCGTAGTTGAATTTCAATACAGCGATCAAAATTACGCCCGTTCACTCTTTCAATCTTCAACAAGTTATTCCTCTAAAAAAGTAAACTTTTGGTTAAATGCCTATTCCGAACAAGATGCTAAAAACCAAACCATCCAGCAAAGTTTGACTGCTGATCAAAAGCAATTACTTTCTGAGATTGGTGACTCATTATCGCTCGCTCAAACTTCTAGCATTGATTCAGTTGGATTTTTAGAAAACCAACTTCTTTATCGAATGGTTGATACCTTGGGAACTGATTCCGTTTTAGTGTTTTCTGTTGTGCCTTCACAAGCGGTTTACAGAGCTAGCTTTACTTTTGTTGGCGCTGGAAAAGGTGACTATATTTTATCCAATTACAATGCCTTGGGAAAAGTGTATAAATGGCTTGCTCCTATTGGTGGAATTAAACAAGGTGATTATGCTCCAAATCGAATTATTGTAACCCCAAAACAAAAACAACTTTTTTCAAGTGGAATTCGCTATTCGATCAATTCAAAATTCAGCATTGAAACAGAACTCGCATATTCTCAAAATGACATCAATACGTTTTCTTCGAAGAACAGCAGCGATGATGGCGGATATGCAAATACGACAAAACTTTTAGGAACGATTCCGTTTCGTCATAATTCTTCCTGGAAAGTCGTCTTAAAAGCTGAAACAGAGCTGCTGAGTGCATCTTTTTCTCCAATTGAACAATACAGAAGTGTCGAATTTGACCGTGATTGGAATACACGCAACAAAAACTACAAAGGAAATCAAGCTTTTACAAGTATTAGCAGTGATTTTGTTCATGAGAAAAATGGTAATTTCTTACTTAATTTCCAACACTTCAATATTGGTAAAGACTTTACAGGTGTAAAGTCAAATTTAACAAGCAAATGGAACAAAAATGGGTTCAACTCAACTATAGATGCAAGTTATTTATTGAGACAAACTACCCAAAAAAATGAATTTTTCAGGCATAAAATCTCCCTCTCCAAAACGAAAAAAAGCATTAAAATCGGCTACCAAGACGACCATGAATTGAATCGCTTTCAACAAAACAATCAGTTAAATTCGGCTAGTTATCAATTTTTTGATTACCAATTTTACATTGCCAATAATGACACATTGAAAAATACCTACAAAGTGTTTTATAGAGAACGATTTGACTTAAGATCTGATACATTAAAACTGGTAAATGTTGCAAAGGCAAGAACAACAGGATTAGAACTTAAATTAAATCAATGGAGCAATCAAAATTTAACTTTCATTTCAAGTTATAGAGAATTAGCAATTCAAAATACTACCTTATTAAACCAAGCTCCGGAAAAAACAATGTTGGGCAGAATTGATTACGAATTGCGTTTATTAAAAGGTGCATTGACTTGGAATACATTTTATGAAATTGGATCTGGTTTAGAACTTAGAAAAGAGTTTCTATACATACAAGTCAATGCAGGTCAAGGAATTTACACCTGGATTGATTACAACAAAGATGGCGTTAAAGATTTAAACGAATTTGAAATCGCACAATTTGCAGATCAAGCTAGTTACATTCGTGTTTTCACTCCAAGTAATCAGTATTCAAAAACCTATTCAAATGAGTTGAATCAATCCATCTACTGGCGACCTGAACGCATTTGGGCTTCTAGAAAAGGACTGCTGAAATTTGTTGCACGTTTTTCAGATCAAGCACGCGTTCGAATCAATCGGAAAACTGCTGTCTTTGATGGTGCTGAAGCATTCAATCCATTTTCTACACAAATAAGAGATACTTCTTTAATTGCAAGTAATAGTACAATTAAAAACACCTTGTTTTTCAACCGAACATCTTCAGTTTTTGGAGCGGATTACACCTATCAAAATCTTAGCTCAAAATCTTTATTAGCATCTGGTTTTGATTCAAAAGCTTCGATTTATCATGAACTTAGTTTACGTTGGAACATTGCAAAAATATTTTCAATTGAAAGTAAAGCCCAAATCGGAACAAAAGATGCATTTGCTGATTACACCTCTGGAAGAAATTATGCCTTATCTTATTATTTTATTCAACCTAGTTTTATTTTCCAACCTTCAACAAAATTTAGGGTTACACTTGATGGACGATTTTCAGAAAAAAAGAACAGTGTAGTTTTAGGTGGTGAGACAGCTGTTGTTCGAGAAATTGGTACTACATTCAAATACAACGAAACTGAAAAAGGCAGTTTACAAGGCGGCCTAAAACTTGTGATGATCTCCTTTACTGGCAACGAAAATTCTGCTTTGGGGTTTGAAATGTTAGAAGCTTTGAGACAAGGAGTCAATTACACTTGGAATATTGGCTACCAACGTTCTGTTTCAAAAAATCTTCAAATTTCAGTTCAATACAATGGTAGAAAATCTGAAAATACCTCAATGATTCATGCAGGAGGAATGGAAGTTCGGGCATTTTTCTAAAAATAAAAATATGCTTTAAATTTAACGTAACTTTGTGCCATGAATAAGCCAACAGATATTATAGAAAATGCGCTCGAAAACATCGGTTTTGAAGCACTAAACGATTTGCAAAAAGAAACGATAGTTAAAGCAAAAAATGCTTCTAATTTATTAATCTTATCTCAAACTGGATCTGGAAAAACAGTGGCTTTTCTTTTGCCTTTACTGCTTCAATTAAAAGAAAAATCGACACATATTCAAGCAATAATTTTGGCACCTTCAAGAGAATTGGCGATTCAAATAGAAGCTGTGTTTAAATCATTCAAAACACAACACAAAGTAACGACTTGTTACGGTGGACATTCCATGCGTGTTGAGCAAAATAGTTTGTCTGAAGCTCCAGCCTTGTTGATTGGAACTCCTGGAAGAATTTGTGACCATATTACGCGTAACACTATTGATTTAAGTGAAGTCAAACAACTTGTTATTGATGAATACGACAAATGTTTAGAATTTGGGTTTGAAGATCAAATGAAATTCATTCACCAAGAATTAGAACAGTTGAAACGTATCAGTCTAGTTTCTGCAACAGCCTTAAAAGAGTTTCCTGAATTTTTGAATTTCTCAGAACCTTCGGTGATAAATTATCTCGACAAATCCAGTGAACCTGCCATAACTTTTTGGAAATTCCCCATTCAAAAAGTTACAAAATTTGAACAACTGTACGATTTACTGTGTTCATTTAATGGAGAACCAACCATTGTATTTTGCAATTTTCGAGAAGCAACACAAAGTATTTATGAGTTTCTGGAAGAAGGAAACTTTGAAAGTATCATTTACCATGGCGGAATGGAACAAGAAGAACGTGAACGTGCTTTAATAAAATTTAGAAATGGTAGTTCGCATACCTTAATTTGTACAGATTTAGGATCACGCGGTTTAGACATTCCTGAAATTCAACATGTTGTGCATTTTCAATACCCAAATAGTGAAGAAGCATTTATTCATCGTAATGGTAGAACAGCTCGAATGAAAGCGAATGGGGCTTCCTACCTTTTAATGGACAAAGCAGAAACTCTTCCTTCCTATTTGTCAGCTAAATTTCAAGAATATAAATTGCCCGATCAAATTCCTTATCCAACTGAAAGTGAATGGGCCACTTTGTATTTTAGTGGTGGTAAAAAAGATAAAATCAATAAAATTGATTTTGTTGGATTCTTAGGGCAAAAAGGACAATTAGCTAAAGAAGAAATTGGTATAATAACAGTTTTAGACTTTAGTTCTTATGTAGCTGTAAAACGATCAAAAGTAAAATCACTTTTAAGAACCATACAAAGCGAAAAAATAAAAGGTAAAAAACTAAAAATTGCTGTTTCAAAATAAAGTGTAATTTTAAAAAAAAAATCAATGAAAAATTTTAAACTTTTCACATTTCTAGTCGTGATTTCATTCCTGCTTTTTGCATGTAAAAAAGAGGATGAAAATCCCAATGTTGCAGAAACAGGGACAGTAAAATTAATAATGACACACCGCTGGGATGTAACAAATACAACTAATTTCTTGTTGGATTTACCACTTTTTCACCCTGTTACAAATGACACGTTGACATTTACAACGTTAAAATATTATTTATCGAATGTGCGTTTAAAAAAAGCAGATGGAACTTGGTGGGTACATCCTGAAAGTTATTTTTTAGTTGATTTAAGTGAACCTTCTACTTCTACTCTTTCCATTCCTAATGTTCCAATTGGTAATTATTCCGCCATGGAATATACACTAGGTGTAGATAGTTTACGCAATGTTTCAGGTGCACAAGGTGGAGCATTATCAATTTCTAACAACATGTTTTGGAGTTGGAATACGGGATATATTATGACAAAAGCAGAAGGAATTTCTAACAATTCAAGTTCTGGCTCTTTCTCCTTTCATTTAGCTGGATTTGAAGGGCCTGATAATGTCGTTACAAAAAGAACATTTGACTTTATAACACAAATCCCATTAACTGTGAAAAATGGAAAAGTAATAGAAGTTCATTACACTGTAAATCCGATGCATTTGTGGGATAATTCGCCTTCAGTGAGTGTTTTGAATAACATAGCAACAACTGGAACAGAAGCGAAGACAATGGCCTTGGCATTTTACAATTCAATTGTTTTTGATCACTTTCACGAATAAAAGATTATGAAGTACGCTAGTTTATTAGTTATCGCTTTCAGTTTTTTGGTTTTCTTTTCGTGTAAAAAAGAAAGCACTAATCCAACTGTAACACCTTTGGCATTTGTTAAACCTGCACATTTTCCAGCATCCAATTATTCGTTTGTTGGAAATGAAGTCACACAAGACAAATTTGATTTAGGTAAACAATTATTTTACGACCCAATTTTATCACTTGACAATACTGTTTCTTGCGCTAAATGTCATGACCAAGCGCATGCATTTTCTGATCACAATATAAAATTCAGCAACGGTGTTGGTGGAACATTGGGTCAACGTAATTCCCCTGCATTATCGAATTTGGCATGGTATCCTAATTTTATGTGGGATGGAGGGATAAATCATATTGAAGTATTTTCAGTTGGACCTATCACAAATCAATTGGAAATGAAAGAGACAATAGCGAATGTGGTGGCGAAATTAAATGCTTCGACCAATTACAAAAACAAATTCAAAAAAGCCTATAATATTGATGTAATAACAGATCAATATATGTTGAAAGCACTTGCTCAATTTATGGGTATGTTGGTTTCTTCTGATTCGAAATACGACCGTGTTTATACTGGAAAAACTACTTTTACAGCAAGTGAAGAGAACGGATACACTTTGTTTAAAACCAATTGTGTAAGCTGCCATTTAGAGCCATTAACAACAGATTTTTCATTTAGAAACAATGGAATTGATGAACAATTTACGGATTTAGGTCGCGGTCACATTACTCAAAACGCATCAGATAATGGTAAATTCCGTGTTCCTAATTTGAGAAACATTGCAATTACCTATCCATACATGCACGATGGTCGATTCTTTACATTAGCTCAAGTTATTGATCATTATAGCAATGGAATAAAACAAAGTGCGACAATTGACCCAATTTTTCAAAATACTACTGGGTTTAATTTTAGTCCAACTGAAAAATTGGATTTAATAGCATTTTTGAAAACGCTCACTGACAATACATATTTAGCAAATCCGCTTTATCAGAAATAAAAAAAGGCGATATAAGATCGCCTTAAATATTTTGTGAAACTTTTGTTTTACTTAACTAAAGTAATTGCATCAGCTCTGAAGTTCATTTCAAATTTCGGAGCTGTAATTTTTTGGATTTCTTCTTTTGATTTTCCTGCGTCTTCCGCGAAATGTTGTAACATTTCAACTGAAACTGTATCCATAAAGATGATGCCGTGCATAAATGCCTTCGTTCCACTTGGAGTTGCTGGTGGAATTGTAAAATGATCTTTGAATCGAACCATGATTGATTTGTTGTTTCCATTATCAATCGTTACCCAACAACCAGCTTTCAAGCAAACAGATTGCAATGGTGAATACACAGTTACTTCTGTTGTATTAAATTTATTTGCTTCAAATTTTTTCCACATTTCAGCTGAAGAAATTGCTTTCGTCGGATCAACTTTTACAGGTCCATAGCTTTTCGCTAATTTAACTTTGTTTCCTCCTAAATCTAGTACTGAATTTGTTGCACAAGCACCAATAATGAATGAAGTGAATGCAAAAATGATAAATTTATTTCTCATACTTTTTTTTACAAATATACGAGATTTGAATTTCTTAGGCATAAAAAAAGGTCGCATTGAGCGACCTTCTATCTATTTTGTAATTACTTACTGTAAAAATGCTGTGTAAAATTCATCCATTTTCATTGCAACACCTTCAACATTGTATGAATTGATTCCACATGAAGAAATGAAGCGCGTGATAATTCTTCTGCTAGTAGCATCATTCGTTAACATTGTGATTTTTGCTTCACTTTTAGATTTATTAAAATCAACTTTAAAATAATTCACATAGTAGGATGCGTTTTTAGTAACATCTTCAACAGAAACTGATGTAGGTAATTTAAAAACATACAATCCTGTTGATTTAGCTGTTGCCAATTCAGATTTTGATTGTGTCGTTACAGATTTTACTTCTTGTGAAAAAGATACCGCAGTGAATGAAAATGCAGCGAAAATTGTTAAAAATAATGTTTTCATAGTTTTTAATTTTTAATTAGACGCTTACTTAATACTAATAGTTGTATGGAAGTTTAAACGAATAATAGTGCTAATCTACTATTTTTTTATCAAATTTGTTTTCATATGCAAAAACTTTTATCATTTTTTTCAGAAAACACAATTGAAGCTGGTTGCGACGAGGCAGGAAGGGGATGTTTAGCAGGTCCAGTGGTTGCAGCAGCAGTAATTTTACCTAAAGATTTCACACATCCTTTTTTGAATGATTCGAAACAATTAAGTGA
>ERZ650308.1871-NODE-1871-length-10584-cov-7.112641_pt1 | contig 10584 bp, 8 predicted proteins | sample MGYA00376244_ERZ650308 | MGnify/ENA primary metagenome ERZ650308 (study PRJEB26733, sample SAMN07839295) | wastewater metagenome | biome: small river; feature: stream; material: water | place: USA: North Carolina | collected 2016-04-26 ...
TCAAGAAAGTGTCTGGCCGCATCATCAACGAAGTGCGCGGCATCAACCGCGTGACGTATGACGTTTCGAGCAAGCCGCCAGCGACGATTGAGTGGGAGTGACTTTTTCTTCTGTAACCCGCATAAACACTGGGTTTCGTTGTTACACAAAACTTCCACAACCCTAGAAGGTTATTGATTTTATTAGGGTTTGGGTATACAGTTACACATGAGGTTTCACACTCGTGAAGCGATTCATTTTCGTAGCTACCCAAACGCCTATGTCACTGAAAAAAAGAACATTCAAAGAAGACGAAATCCCAATCTTTGATGAATCGTTAATCTACAAGCGTGGTGACTATTGGCACATGCGTATGTGGCTCAACAAAGAGCATAAGTACGCACGTTTCAGCCTCAAAACACGCAATCAAAGCACAGCGATTGATAAAGCCAAGCTCCACTATCACGAGCTAATGGCGAAGCAATTATCAGGAAAAACGTACTTCTCAATCACAACACAAAATGGTGTTGATATGTACTTAGAGCAACGAATGAAAGACGTTGAAGCTGATTTAATTGTTATTGGTAGGTATAAAACAATTGCTACGCACTTGAAGCATTGGCTTAAATTTATTCACAAAGATACGAAACTTAAGGAATTAGAGCGTACAGATTGTGAGAATTACTTTCACAGTCGCACGAAGGTTAAAGGCGAGGAAAAGCTAAAAATTAGTCAAATTACAGTTGAACATGAGCAAAGTACTATCAACGCAATGATGAGTTGGCTGTTCAAAAGGAATGAAACTTACATTGATAAGTTTGATTTCAAGAAACTTAAAAAGATTGATAAAGGCTTGGAAGAAAACAGAAGACAAACTTTCACAGACGCTGAAATAGCAAGTATTGATAAAGCTATCAAGGCATACATTGAAGAAGCTGAGAAAGAATTAGGTGGTGACTTAGCACTAAGTAAAGCAATTAATGGCTATTACATAGGTGCTTTGATGATTACAGGAATGAGGCGAGGGGAGCTTCTTCAACAGAAGTGGGGGGACATTTCTGACATGGAGCATAAGCAAGCACGAAGTGCTAAGTTTGATTTAATCAAGAAAACACCTTCTGGGTTTGCAGCTTTTGCCGCTTGAATAGCAGCCAAATCAATGTTATTCACCCCGTTCGCACCATTTGCATGCAAATAAGTAGGAATAACTGCTTGTGCAGATGAACCATATTGTGGGTGCGTGTAAGCAACCGCAGTTCCATTTGCTGCCGCATTGTTACGGTATGCCACATGTGTCCAATCTGCTTGCTCTTGTGGAGTCAACATTTTAGGAGCACCTGCCACGTTTGGATCTGTAGCACCGTACATTCCATTATATGTAATGTTCAAAGCTTTCTTGCCACGTGAACCTTGCTTAGTCGTATATACGATTACACCATTGGCAGCACGAGCACCATAGATAGAAGCCGCAGCCGCATCTTTCAATACAGTTGTAGACTCGATATCATCTGGAGATAAGAAATCAGTAGAACCTACCGGAACCCCATCCACTACATATAATGGCTCGTTACCACCAAAGGCACCAAAACCACGTACACGAATGATTGAGTTAGTTCCTGGCTGACCGTTTGTAATCAAAGTTACCCCTGATACACGACCTTGCAACATTTGCTCAACGTTACCCGTTGGCGCAATTTGCAAATCTGCCGCTTTAACGATCGAAGCTGCCGCTGTAGACTCCTTCTTGTTTGTTACTGAGTAACCTGTTACGATTACCTCACTCAATTGGCTTACATCTTCATCCAAAGAAACTGAGATAGAAGATTGAGACCCAACTGAAACAGATTTTGTTTTGTAACCTACTGCTGAAATGTTCAAGACAGCGTTACCCGATTTTACTGTAACCGTAAATGCACCATTAGCATCTGTAGTAGCTCCTGAGTTTGTTCCTTTAACGGCAACACTTACTCCCGGAATACCTTCAGAGTTCGCATCCGTAACTTTACCAGTTACCTTACGATCCTGCGCAAATGACGAAAAACTCCCTAGCATCACAATCGCGAGCAATAAGAAGCTTCGAAGACTTTGGTAAAAATTGTTTTTCATAATACGTTTTAATTAGTTTTCTAAATAAGATTTAATAGTTTTTAATCCAGTTTTTGCTTCAATAATGGGTCTCCTTTCTTTTTAAGTTAATCAATAGGTTTAGTTTATATAATTAAGATAGGTTTAAAAGTTCTTCTTTAAATAATACAATAAATAGGTTTAGAAGTTAATCTTTCATTTTATCGGAATCATACAATATCACAACTGTTCTATGCTGTTCCAATCTCTCAAATATGTATAAACCCCCGAACTCTTGCAAGTATTTTCTTGATATTTTTTCACTTTTTGAAGCAAAAATGTCATTTATTCCGCAAAAGCACCTTTTGAGTCATTTATTTTATCATATAAATACAATAGAAAATTCAAAAAACCGAAAAACCACGATGTAAACGATTACTAAACCTGCGACCAAATCGGCTAATAGTCCTACAAACAGTCCATAATCTGCGCTTTGTCTAAATTTTACAATTGCCTAAAAAATCCAAATTGATTTCCCGATTTATCCCTAATTTTGGCTTATGTCTCATTTCGATCCCAAAAGCATTTTACCTACACTCCCAGACCAACCGGGGGTATATCGCTATTTCGACGAAAATGACACCATCATCTACATAGGTAAAGCCAAAAATCTCAAGAACCGCGTCAGTAGCTATTTTACTGGGATTCAAAATCACAATACCAAAACGCGACGCCTAGTCCAACAAATTCAAAAAATCGAATTCACCATCGTGCATTCGGAATTTGATGCTCTACTATTAGAGAATACGCTTATCAAGCAGTTTCAGCCCAAATACAATATCTTACTGCGTGATGACAAAACCTATCCTTTTATCTGCTTGACGAACGAACATTTTCCCCGACTCATCACGATGCGGCGAATCGATCATACTATCGGCACATTCTTCGGCCCTTTCGCAAATCCCAAAGCCATGAACGGTCTGCTCGAGATGATACACCAGCTCTATCCGATTCGGACATGTTCGCTCGCATTGAAGCCTGGAAATATCGAACAAGGAAAATTCAAGGTATGTCTCGAATACCACATTGGGAATTGCAAAGGTCCTTGTGAAGGACTTCAAAACGAATCTGATTACCAGATTTACATCGAACAAATTACCAATATCCTTAAAGGGAATTACCAAAAGCCCAAAAGCATGTTTTTCGAGCGCATGCAACAAGCCGCCTCGCGCATGGCTTTTGAGGAAGCCCAAGAATGGAAAGAAAAATGGGAATTGCTTGAAAACTTCCAAGCTAAATCAACCGTCGTGAATCCCGCCATCCATGATGTGGATGTGTTTACGATGGTTTCCGACGAAGCTTTGGCCTACATTAATTTCATGAAGGTCATCAACGGAACCATCCTACAATCGCAAACCTGGGAAGTCAAGAAAAAATTGAATGAAGACGAGTCGGACCTATTAACCATGTTAATCTGGGAAAAGCGCGAACAATTTCACAGCGAGGCCAAAGAGATTCTGACCAATATCCCCATGGCGATCGAATTTCAGGGAGCTAAAAATACGATTCCCCAAATGGGCGACAAGAAAAAGCTGTTGGACATGTCCCTCAAAAATGTCTTGTATTTCCGGAAAGAAAAGGCAGACCGCAAAGCCGCGGAGGAGAGCGGCGGCGACCGGAAGATGCGTATCATGCTTAAGCTCAAAAATGATTTGCGACTAACCCAATTACCGAAACGCATCGAATGTTTCGATAACTCCAACCTACAAGGGACGAATCCCGTTTCTGCCATGGTTTGTTTCATTCAAGCGCAAGCCGCGAAAAAAGAATATCGCCTATTCACACCCAGAACCGTGGAAGGCCCTGATGACTTCGCAACCATGCACGAAGTAATCACGCGTCGGTACACACGCCTCCTCGAAGAAGAAGCCGAATTACCCGACCTCATTATTGTCGATGGAGGTAAAGGCCAACTTAGCGCTGCGTGTGATGCGTTGAAAGCGATTGGACTTTACGGACAAATCCCCATCATAGGCATTGCCAAAAGACTCGAAGAAATCTATTTTCCTGAAGACAGTCTACCTGTTTATATAGATAAGAAATCGGAGTCGCTGAAATTAATCCAGCAATTACGCGATGAGGCACACCGATTTGGTATCACTGCCCATCGCAACCGACGTAGTAAAAACTTTTTAGTTAGTCAATTGGAAGAACTTGAGGGGATTGGGAAACTGACGGCGCAAAAACTCCTAAAACATTTTGGTACGATACGCCAAATGTATGATGCGCCCGTGGAAGAATTGGAAAAAGTGGCAGGCAAAGCCAAAACTCCGATGCTCCGCAAACAAATTAAAATTTGGCTGGACGAAAAAGCTTAGTTTCTCGATTTGAATCGACCTAAATCGATGTGTTGGAATTGTCGGTAAGCCTGAATCACCAAAGCCAAAGCTACGGCCATTTCACAGACACCTACCACCAACACGAAAATACCCAATAACAATCCTTGGTTCGCAGTATCCTGACGCGAAAAAGCAATCAAATTCAAGTTGGCCGCATTCAACATCAACTCAATCCCCATCAACACGAAAATAGCGTTCCGCTTTAGGATCAACATACTAAACCCGATGGCGAATAAACATGCCGCAGCCCAAAGAAATAAAAGTAAAGGGATTTCGTTATTCATCATGCTTCGCGATGTAGGTTGAGCCTATCAAGGCAATCAATAAATAAATGCCAACCAATTCGAATGGCATGGCATATTCCGTCAATAAGGAAACCCCGACAAAACTCAATTTAGAATTAGGGTCTGCAATTTCAATCCCACCAAAATTTCCACGTGCCAAAATAAATACCAAGCCCGCAAAAATTGCTAGCCCAATCAACATGGGAACAACGCGTGAAGATTCTTCGGTCACTAAATTGTTTTGATCCTTATCGCCCCGACTATTCTGATTTGTCAACATGATTCCAAAAAGAATCAAGATTAATACTCCACCCACGTAAATCATGAGATGTGAAACAGCCATCACATCGGCATAAGCCAATACATAAAGTCCCGCTAGACCAAGCATGGTCATAAACATCGCTAAGGCCGCATGCAAAATATTCTTCGTCCAAAGCATCACCAAGGCACTTCCACAGGTAATACATACCAAAGCCAAGAAAGATAGCATCAATGGCGTCATGGGAGATCGGGGTTAGACGTTGGACTATTAGACTTTAGACCTTGGTCATTGGACGTTGGATCTTCGGACTTCAGAATAGCTTTCTTAAAACTCGGTTTAAAAGCGGGCTTAGGTTTAGACGCTGGACTATTAGACGTTGGACTTTGGTCGTTAGACGTTTGACCTTCGGACTCCGGACCATTTCCCTCCGGACTTACTGCACTTTCGGACTTCGGACTACCTGACTCCTGATTAGCGACTTTTTTATAACTCGGCTTAAAAGCAGGCTTAGGTTTAGTCGCCTGACTTTGGTCGTTGGACGTTTGACCTTCGGACTTCGGACTAGCCGCCTCCAGACTTCCTCCTTCGGACTTCGGACTACTTGACTCCGGACTAGCTTTCTTGAAACTCGGCTTAAAAGCAGGTTTAGGTTTAGACACTGGACTTTGGTCGTTAGACGTTTGGCCTTCGGACTTCGGACTATTTCCCTCTGGACTAGCGATTAGCGACTCTTGACTGGCGACTACTTTCATCGCCGCCTTCTCCGCCACAAATTGCTCATACAATTTCCGCTTCTCATCAGCCTCCTCCGTTGTCAAATTAGCAAAAGAAAAATTATGATCCTTCACATCAAATACCGAAAAATCATACTCCGATGTCATCGTCAAACATTCCGTCGGGCAAACCGTCGTACAAAGTCCACAAAAACAACATTTGGACATATCAATGTCGAATTTCGCGGCATACAAACGAATAGGCGACCCATCTGAAGCATGACCCACCAAACCCGTTGCCTTTATCGGCTCAATATCGATACAATCCACCGGGCAAACCTTCACACATTTATCACAGACGATGCAATCGTCCATCTCATTGTGTAATTGATAACGCCCATTAACCGGTGTTGGAATTTGCAAGGTCGGATATTCCAAAGTCACAATCCCTTCAGATTGCTGGAAATAACCTGCATCCTGAATCTGATGAACAGTCCGCTGCTTACGTGCATTCCAAGCATGTTTCCAAGTCAAAGCCATCCCCTTACGGGTGCTCTGAACCACCTCGAAAATCTCCTTGAAATAGCTTCCTAACGCTGACATCTTAAAAATAAATGGCTGGGAACGATGATGGGTCCGACTCACGCATCATTTCATACACGGTATCCACAACATTTTCCACATTGGGCTTCGAGAAATAATCTCCATCCGAACTATAAGCTGGTCGGTGTGGACGTGCCGCCAAACAACGCGCCGGACTGTCCAACCACGTAAATGCTCCTTGTTTATCCAATACCTCCTGCATCATATACGCAGATGCTCCTCCCGGCATATCCTCATCCGCGAATAATACGCGATGTGTCTTTTGAATCGATGTCAAAATGTGGTGATAGCGATCAAATGGCAACAAGGTCTGCACATCAATCACCTCCACAGAAATTCCCATTTCTGCCAATGCCTCCGCAGCTTCCATCACAATCCGACACATCGAACCATAAGTCACAATCGTCAAATCATTCCCCTCGCGCAAGATTTCCGGAACACCTAATGGCACGACTAATTCCTCTAAATTCGTTGGCATCGGTTCTTTCAAACGATATCCATTCAAACATTCAACTACCAAACCGGGATCATCTCCGGACAATAATGTCCGGTACATCCCCGCAGCTTGGGTCATGTTGCGCGGCACACAAAAATGTACACCCCGTAATCCATTCAACAAAACGGCCATTGGGCTACCCGAATGCCAAATACCTTCCAAACGATGCCCACGTGTCCGAACAATCATGGGTGCTTTTTGCCCGCCTGCCGTCCGATAATGCAAACATGCCCAATCGTCCGACAAAATCGCAAAAGGATAAAATATATAATCCAAATACTGAATCTCCACAATTGGCCGCAATCCACGCATGGATGCACCCAATCCCTGACCAACAATACTTATTTCGCGTATACCTGTATCCGTTACCTTTAATGGTCCGAACTTATCTTGTAAACCGGCTAAGGTTTGATTCACATCCCCAATCTTACCCACATCTTCACCCAAAATAAACACCCGCGGATCTTCCAAGAATTTGGCAAAACTCTTATTCAAAATCTCACGTCCATCAACTAAAACAGGCTCTTTTTCGTAGGTGGCTTTCACTTCTTTCGCCAACAAAGGACTATCCTTCGATTCGCTCATCTGATGGGAACTAAATCGACGGTGATTACGCGCTTCTAATTCGGCCAACCACTTACGCAATAACTTAACAGCAGGTCCCTGAAAAAACCGAAACTCCCTTAAAGCTTTACGTCCTGCGCGAACCAAATCACTGAAAATCGGATATTGCAATTCGTTCAATTCAGCCAAAATGGGCTCCAATAATCCGGGCTCATTCGTTGAATCATATAGGTTTTTTGCAATCCGCAAAAATGACTTTTTATCTATATCAATCGCGGCCATATAGGCTGCAAAGGCTTCTTTTTGGTACTTACGTGCTAAGGCCGTTGATTCATCATCAATGGCTTTTAATTCCTCCGCCGTAGCAATGCCTTGTGCGATAATCCAAGCTTGAAAATGCAGATTACAATCCGCTTCATGCTCGAATTGAAGGCGATCTGCCGACTTATATCGTTCATGCGAGCCGGAAGCCGAGTGGCCTTGCGGTTGCGTACATTCAATCACGTGAACCAAACACGGAACCATTTCCTCGCGGGCTAATTGGGCAGCCTTTTGATAAGCCGCAATTAAACCTGGATAATCCCATGCTTTGACCTGAATAATCTCCAAGCCTTTTTCCGTTTCAGTTCGCTGGTATCCAGCTAAGGCCTTCGAAATCGACGACTTAGTCGTTTGATATTCAATCGGAACCGAAATCCCATACCCATCATCCCAAACCGAAAAAACAATCGGGATTTGTAATACCCCCGCAGCATTGATACATTCCAAATACATCCCTTCGGAAGTAGATGCATCCCCAATGGTCGTGAAGCAAACTTCTTTTCCTCCTTTTGAAAAAAGTGTTGCATGCTCCTGTAAATCAGCACGTTCCCGATATAATTTAGAGGCATACGCAATCCCAAGTGCCCGAGGTGCCTGAGCTGCGGTAGATGAAATTCCTGCAACAGAATTGTAGCGAGACGTTTGATCCAACCATTCGCCTGAATCGTCCAACCAGCGCGTTGCGTGGTGATTATTCATTTGTCGGCCACCTGAATGTGGATCAAATTGAATATCAGGATGTCCGTATAATTGAGCAAAATATTGCGGCCAAGTCAAATCGCCGATGGCAACTCCAATGGTTTGGTCGCGATAATAACCGGAAACATAATCCCCCGCTTGCATCGAATTCGCTAATGCGAGCTGACACAATTCCTTCCCATCTCCATAAATACCAAATTTGGCCCGACCCGAGAAAACTTCCTTACGAACAAGCAAGCTGCAGGCCCTACTTAAAGCAGCCAAGCGATAATCATCTAACACCTTGGCAGGATCAAATGAAATGTCAGGATTAGAAAAGGTATAATGCAAAGCCAACGGTTTCCTGGTAAATTTAACGTGTAAAAATACAACAAAATAAATAAGCCAAATAAAAGCAGCGCTATTTATTTCACAAAAAAACAGAGGCAATTCTTTTGCCGAATCTCCACATTGTTTTAGATTTGCTCAAGTAGTAAACCAAATAAATCATAACCATGAAGAAATTTTTAGGCGTGTTAGCGCTCATCATTGGATTCGCTTTCCAATCTAACGCTCAAGGTGCAATCAAATTCAAGTCGGAAAAACATGATTTCGGCAAAATCGTTGAAGGAACACAAGCTACTTACAGCTTCGAATTCACAAATACAGGAAAAACGCCCGTAGTTATCTCAAATGTTCAACCATCTTGCGGTTGCACAACACCCGATTGGACTCGTGAACCGATTATGCCAGGAAAAACAGGTAAGGTAACCGCTTCATATAATTCAACAGGTCGTCCGGGTAACTTTAATAAATCCATTACGGTAGTTAATAACGGAGAAGTTCAACAAATCCAATTGTTCATTCAAGGAACCGTTGAACCGAAAAAATAAATCGATTTTCTCATCAAAAAAGGGACGTTCTTGCGAGCGTCCCTTTTTTGTTTAGTCATGATTTAACAGCGCTTTGTTTCGAAGCCCATTAATCCACGAGGCAATTTTGAGCACATCCGCGGCAGGCACATGACTCATCGGAGCCATCTCTGTGGCATAATCTGGCCAGTTCTGAGGATTCGGCTTATACACTAAAGCTAAAATTTGCTTATCCGTATAATTGCGTTTAGCAATGTCCGCATAGGATGGCCCAACCACCTTCGACTCTTTGGCATGACAAGCTAAACAAGTGTGTTTTTTCAACAAAGCCATCGCTTCCGCATCAGAAATGACCGTAGATTTTTTCATTGGCTTAACTGCTGGTACTGCCTTCACCACAACAGCCTCCTCCAAGCGATGTGTCGCTTGAACCGCCAATTTACCCCCCGAAGGAATTTGATTCAAGGTAAAATAAGCCGTTTCGTGTAACAAAGGTTCTCCGGCTTCGTTTCGAATGCCTTCCAACTTAAATTCATGAATAAAATATTGACGAAGACCATCAATCACTAAACGAACCTTGCGTTTATCTCCAGACACCTCAACACCCGAAATTTTCAAATCCTTCAATTCGATGATCGGACTTCCATATTGATGTTGGTATTTGTAGATATACGACCTTAACGCATAAGAAGCAGCTTTTTTGACAGAATTCACGTCCACTGCCTGCGTAAAGCTAAGCTCAAAACCATCCGGTTTGGCTTGAATATCCTGAATCTCAAAAGGCATTTGACCATTCCACATCAAACGTTGTAAGCCGAATTCATCTTTACCAGTTGAACCCCAACCACGTGAAGTCATCCCTACAAACATCGATCCATCTAAGCCAAATCGCTCACGTAAAATTCCCGATTGAAAACCCTCCCGATAATTGATACAGAAGCCCTGATAAACGCCATTAACTTTCTCTAAGCCCATGCGCATAATCTTGGATTGTCCTTGATCCGCCACAAAATATTGCCCTGGAAAAGGGCTGAATTTACCACGCGTCGTATCCTGTAACACGTCGGAGGTTGAAATACCCATAATCGCATGTGGAAACCAAACGGCTGGCAATTTCAAATTCTTTACTTTCGCTGCCGCTTCATACATCGGAGCTCCGTTATCTTGAATTTCTTCTAAGGTCAAACGGAAAGGGCTATTGGGTTCTTTGGCCCACTTAAGTCCTCCTGGATTTCCGGCAAAATCGCCCTTCGCTAAATGCGTCACCCGACCAGAACCTACCCAATCCCCTTGGTTTTCTCCATAAAAAATATCTCCATCTTGGTTAATGCTGTATCCAGCAGGTGAAC
>ERZ650308.1872-NODE-1872-length-10584-cov-5.046253_pt1 | contig 10584 bp, 10 predicted proteins | sample MGYA00376244_ERZ650308 | MGnify/ENA primary metagenome ERZ650308 (study PRJEB26733, sample SAMN07839295) | wastewater metagenome | biome: small river; feature: stream; material: water | place: USA: North Carolina | collected 2016-04-26 ...
ACTTTGGGCTGATTTCATGCTCATAGCTCCAGCTACCGCCAATACATTGTCAAAAATGGCATCAGGAACTTGTGACAACCTGCTTTTAGCGACTTATTTGTCGGCAAAATGTCCGGTTTATTTTGCGCCAGCCATGGATTTGGATATGTACAAACACCCTTCAACACTAGCTAATTTTAAAACCTTGGCTGACTTTGGAAACACCATTATTCCTGCTGAAAGTGGCGAATTAGCAAGTGGTTTATCAGGAGAAGGTCGGATGGCTGAACCAGAGAATATCGTTTCTTTTTTGGAAGCAGACATAGCAAGTAAATTGCCTCTTAAAGGAAAAAAAATATTGATTACAGCAGGACCAACATACGAAGCCATTGATCCTGTCCGTTTTATAGGAAATCATTCTTCTGGAAAAATGGGCTACGATATCGCTTTATGTGCGGCTCAATTAGGGGCTTCAGTAATTTTAGTTTCTGGACCTTCACATTGTAAAATTAATCATTCGGCAATACAATTGATTTCAGTCGTTTCGGCTCAAGAAATGTTGGACGAGTGCCAACACTATTTTCCACAAGTAGATGTTGCTATTGCAGCAGCAGCAGTTGCTGATTATAGACCCAAGACGGTAGCTTCGCAAAAAATAAAAAAATCAGCTGCGGAATTTGCTATTGAATTAGAAAAAACAACGGATATTTTAGCTGCAATGGGTGCGGCTAAGAAAAGTCAGTTTTTGATTGGATTTGCCTTAGAAACTGAAAATGAAATTGAAAATGCAAAGCTGAAAATTCAGAAAAAAAACTTAGATTTGATTGTTTTAAATTCGCTTCAAGATGAAGGTGCTGGATTTCGAAAAGAAACCAATAAAGTAACTTTCATCGACAAGGATTTTACCATTGAACCAATGGAGTTGAAATCAAAAGAAGCAGTTGCCAATGATATTCTTACTAAAGTAATAGCTCATTTTCATGCGTAAAATAATTATTTTCTTGTTGTTTTTAGTGAGTTCGGTTGTGCAATCGCAACAACTGAATTGTACTGTTACTGTCAATGCTCAGAAAATGACCAATCCCAATCAACAGGTTTATAAAACATTGCAAAGTGCTTTAACCGATTTTGTCAATAAAACGGATTGGACAGGACAAGTGATGAAACAAAATGAGAAAATCAATTGTTCCATTTACATCACACTTTTGTCTGGAACGATGGATCAGTTTTCAGGAACCATTCAGGTACAATCTTCAAGACCAGTTTTTGATTCTACTTTTTTGACACCCATCTTTAATTTTAACGACAAAGACTTTAATTTTAAATATACTGAGTTTGAAAATCTAATTTATAATCCTAATTCGTTTGATTCTAATTTAGTTTCCGTTATTTCTTTTTATTGTAATGTTATTTTAGGATTGGATGCTGATTCGTTTGTAGAACAATCAGGAACTCCTCAATTGGAAGTGGCTCAAAATATTGCTAATATAGCACAACAAGGCGGGTATAAAGGTTGGACGCAATCGGAGGGGAATCAAAACAGGTACTTTTTAATTAACGATTTATTGTCGCCTACTTATAGCGAAGTCCGTATTGCTTCATTCAATTATAATACGGCTTTGGATGGCATGAGCAAAGATTTGAAAGTAGCTAAAGAAAAAGTTAAATTGGCCTTATTAGGTTTGAATAAAGTACATTCATTACGTCCCAATGCTTTTTTAACTCGAGTATTTTTTGACGCTAAGTCAGATGAAATAGTTTCTTTATTTTCAGGAGGACCTAGTTTGTCCATCACTGATTTAGTGGATAGTTTAAATAGAGTATCTCCAATGAATTCCAGTAAATGGAGTTCGATTAAATATTAAAGTTAACCTTCAAGTTTTTACTTAAATGATCACATCGCTATCGATAAAAAACTATGCATTGATTGAAAAATTGGCTATCGATTTTTCAAAAGGATTCTCTATTATTACTGGAGAAACGGGTGCGGGGAAGTCGATTATCTTAGGTGCGATGGGACTAGTTTTAGGGAAACGAGCCGATTTAACTTCGCTTAAAAATAAAGAAGAAAAATGTGTCATTGAGGCGTATTTTGATATTTCGAAATACAATTTACAATCGTTTTTTGAAGCCAATGATTTGGATTATGAAAACGAAACTATTATTCGTCGAGAAATACTTCCTTCAGGAAAATCTAGAGCTTTCATCAATGATAGTCCGGTGAATTTGCAGGAATTACAAGATTTGAGTTTGTTTTTGATTGATATTCATTCGCAACAGCAAACCCAAGAATTATCAGATGAAGGAGTACAATTTAAAATTATTGATGCTATTGCAGATAATCAAGCCGAAATTCAAAGTTATCAAGCTATTTTAAAGAGTTACAAAGAAGATAAATCCCATTTGAATTCGCTCTTAAAAAAACAAGCCGAATCCATTAAGGAACAAGAATACAATACGTTTTTGTTGAACGAATTAGTTGCAGCTCAATTAAAATCAGGCGAACAAGAACAATTAGAAGCCGATTTTGAGAAATTGAACAATGTCGAAACTATTAAAGAATCGGTAGATAAATCGTTGGCTTTGACCAATGAAGAACAAATAGGAGCGTTGGCTAATTTGAAAGAAATTAAGAATTCGCTACAAAGAATTGCTTCATTTGCTCCTGAATATGCTTCGTTATTAGAGCGTATTACGAGTTTAGTGATTGAATTAGACGACATTTCAGATGAATTGACTAATTGTTCCGAAAAACTAATTAATGATCCAGAACAATTGGATTTGATTAGTCAAAAATTGCAGTTGATTTTCAATTTGCAAAAGAAACATCAGGTTACTACTGTTGACGAATTATTGGCTATCCAAAATACATTAGAAACGACTCTTTTTGAATTGGGTAATCTAGAAAGTGATATTGCTACTTTGACCCAATCCATTCAAGATAAAGCCAATCAATTGGACGCTTTAGCCTTGGAGATTCATCAAAAAAGAACAGATGCAGTACCCGTTTTGGCAAACCAATTAATAACTATTTTGGATCCATTAGGTATGCCTAATGTTCGTTTCAATATTGAAATTAAAGACACTGAAAACTATCATCAAAATGGTAAAGACGAGATTCAGTTTTTGTTTTCGGCCAACAAAGGAACCGATTTTGGCTTACTCAAAAAAGTAGCTTCAGGTGGGGAGATGTCTCGAATCATGCTGGCTGTAAAAGCGATTTTAGCACGATACTCAAAATTACCAACCTTGATTTTTGACGAAATCGACACGGGAGTATCGGGAGAAATTGCCATCCGAATGGGGGAGATTATGAAAGAAATGAGTCAGACGATGCAGATTTTTGCGATTACCCATTTGCCACAAATAGCGGCTAAAGGGAATGCGCATTTCAAAGTATTCAAATCTACTATTGGAGACGATACACAATCGGAATTGAAATTATTAAATACTGAGGAACGAGTACTAGAAATTGCTCAAATGTTATCGGGAGCAGTAGTATCTGACTCGGCTCTAAATCACGCCAAATCCTTGTTGAACTAAAGATTTGGTTTATATTTGCACACAACTAAAAAAGAATAAATAGTAAATTATTAGAATTTAAGATATGATTATAGAACCTAGAATGAGAGGATTTATTTGCTTGACAGCTCACCCAGCTGGATGCGAGCAAAATGTAAAAAATCAAATAGCTTACGTACAATCAAAAGGCACTATTGATGGTCCTAAACGTGTATTAGTAATTGGGGCTTCAACAGGATTTGGATTGGCTTCAAGAATTACAAGTGCTTTTGGTTCTAACGCTGCTACATTAGGTGTTTTCTTCGAAAAAGCGCCAGCTGAAGGGAAAACGGCTTCGCCAGGTTGGTACAATTCTGCGGCTTTTGAAAAAGAAGCGACTAAAGCAGGTTTGTATGCAAAAAGTATCAACGGAGATGCTTTTTCAAACGAAGTGAAACAACAAGCAATTGATTTAATCAAGGCAGATTTAGGTCAGATTGATTTAGTGATTTATAGTTTGGCTTCGCCAGTGCGTATGCATCCAAAAACGGGTGTATTGCACCGTTCTACTTTGAAACCAATTGGAGGTACTTTTACGAATAAAACTGTTGATTTTCATACCGGAAATGTAACTCAAGTATCTATCGAACCTGCTAATCAAGAGGATATCGATAATACCGTAGTGGTTATGGGTGGTGAAGATTGGGCGATGTGGATGGACGCTTTGAAAGGGGCTAATGTTTTAGCGGAAGGTGCTACAACAGTTGCCTATTCGTATATTGGACCTGAAGTTACTGAAGCGGTTTACAGAAAAGGAACTATTGGTCGTGCCAAAGATCATTTGGAAGCAACTGCTTTTGAAATTACAAAAGACTTAGCTTCTTTGAATGGAAAAGCGTATGTTTCTGTTAACAAAGCTTTGGTTACCCAAGCGAGTTCAGCTATTCCAGTAATTCCATTGTACATTTCATTGTTATACAAAATCATGAAAGCCGAAGGTATTCACGAAGGTTGTATCGAACAAATTCAACGTTTGTACCAACAACGTTTGTACTCAGGACAAGCCGTTCCTACAGACGATCAAGGAAGAATTCGTATTGACGACTGGGAAATGCGTGAAGATGTTCAGGCTCGTGTAGCTGCATTGTGGAAAGAATCTACTACAGAATCATTGCCAGAAATTGGTGATTTAGCTGGATATAAACAAGATTTCTTGAACCTATTTGGTTTTGGATTTGATGGAGTAGATTATTTAGCTGATGCTAACGAGATGGTACAAGTACCTAGCATTTCGTAATTTAGAGTTATATTATTATATGAATGCACCCAATTGGGTGCATTTTTTTTTAAATTTTGAAGGGTTTCAAAACCCTTCGAGAGATTAGAATTGATTTTATTGAAAAGGTGTTTTATCAGCGGGTAAATCGAGTTCAGATAAAATGCGTTTCAGTTCCTCAAGGGAATCATCAGCTATGAGTTCGACTTGAATTTTGAGTTTTGTAGTTTCGGTAAAAACAATGTAATCCTCTGCAACGCTTTTGATTTCAATGATATTTTGAAGTTCAATATCTTTATGAAATGCCCAAAAGCTATATTTTCTGAGGGTTCCGTTATTAATAACAATATAGTGCGTGATGATTTCAAAAAGAGCACTAATTAAATAAAGTATTCCTATAACAAAAAAACCAGATTTGATCCAGTTGATATGTTCGTTTGAGACTATTCGGTAAAGTCCAACTGCCACATATATAGTACTAAATATTAGATTGTACACTATTCTTTTTTTCTTGAATTTGATTTTTATTATTGGGGGCGATTGGTTCAACTTGCAAATGGATTAGTTATAAAAAGGTGTTTTGTCAGCAGGTAAATCAAGCTCTTTTAATAAGCTATGTAGGTGTAGGAGGGAGCTGGTGTCAATTAAATCGGTATCGATTTTAAATACTGTTTTATCTGTTTTAAGATAATAGGTGCCCTGTATCTCTTTTATAGCATAGACTTCTTTTAAATTTATTTTTCTGTGAAAATGAAAAAGTCCGCTTCGTTGTAGGGCCCCATCTTTAATTATAATGTACTGGTATTTCATTTCGTAGAGAAACTTGGCTAAATAGGATATTCCTAGACCTAATACGATATATTTTGTCCAACGAATTTTTTCTAATGCTAGAATACTGTCCAAAGCTATGCCTGTCCAAAATAATCCTAATAGTAAATTATAAATGAATCTTTTTTTCTTGAATTTCAATTTCATAAATGGGATAGTTTTGGTTACACATTCATAGATTGCTAGTAAAAATTCGCTTTTAGAATTGATGTGCTTAGTATAGTTCTAGCAACATATTCTCTAAGCAGTTTATTTTGTTTGTTTTAATGCTATTTTCTTGTGGTTGACAAATAACCTACAACTCACCCTAGTGAATCCAGATAAATTAGCTTTTATGTTCAGAGTATTTCCATTTGCATCGACAAGACTCCCAGTTAGATTAGGTGGTGTCATATAATTTATTTGTTCGTCTTGCAATTCATTGTTTACATACAGCCGTTCGCCATGAAACCAGCTGTTCGTTATTTTTATTTCATTTCCTTCGTAATTGGCGATCCATTCACTTTTCATAAAGCTATTTTTAAGGGTTTTTATATAGATTTAATAGTCGTTTTTTTGAGTTCAATTTTCCTATATAGAGTTTAGTAAGAAGATATTACTTTTTTGAACTTGTTTTAAATGCAATTGTCACAAATACTAACAACAAAAAAAGTTTACCAACCAAGTAACCAAATCCATAATTTGTTAGTATATTACTGTCAGTTGAAATGATTTTGAATGTATTTATGAGCAATATAACCGATGCCACTGATGATAGGTAAAATATAATTTTTTTCATGTAGTTTAAATAGAAAGGGTTTGTCAATTAGACAAACCCTTAATTACAATTACTTAGTTACAGTTGTAACGGTTGGTGTATAAATTCCAAAAGTTAAACCTGAAACTAAACCGTTTACAAAAGTTTGTCTTGTATGAACGGTATAATTTTCTGCACCGTCTGCCATTTGTTTTGAGTCAGAAACTCCAACAGGAGCTAGTCCATAAATCACATAATGATTCCATTTTGTAGTTTGACTATTCCCTTGTGCGCCTTTACCAACTACACTTGTGTAAGAATAACAAGAAGTTAAAACCATTGATGCGCCAAATAGAACTGCCATCATTTTCATTGCTCTTTTAATCATTTTTAATTTATTTAAGTTAAACATTTATTTATAATACTCATATAGAGTGCTTTAGATCTATGTGTTTTTTGTAGAAATTATAGTATAGCATAATTCCTTTGAACTAATCAATAACAACGGCAAAGCCATTCCATTGCTAGACTAATCTATTTTACCTCTTTTGTGAAAATACAATGACAGAAAAGTCACTGTAGTACAGTTGTGTATTGTGGGGAGTACAACTGCATTTATAATAAAAACGTATTCAAAAGTAATTCAATTATTTTAAATAAAAGCTATGTAGCGTAAGTTTTTTATGCTATTTTTTGAACACTACCTAGTCAAGTCAAAATTAAAGTTGGCACTCAACACCAGACCATTATTGTTTTGAATGATGTTTTTGCCATTAATTAAGCGCCCAAATTGAATTACTTGGTTGAGATAACCTGCTTCAAGTCGGAAGCCTTTATTAAAGCGATATCCTAAAGCTACACCTAATCGGTTTTGATCAAAAATATTCGCATTTATATTTTCTCCAAAACCAATAATAATTTCGTCATAAACAGCTATATAGGGCGTTTTATCTTTCATCTCTTTTCCTTTCAAAGGCATTTGAACCCGAATCATGTACCTCGCTCGGTTGGAAAAAGGGAATTCGTCTTCTGAAGTTAAATTAGCATTACTATAACGACCAATAAATCTTTGTTCAAGCATAAAACGATGAGAAATATCTATACTACCTTCTTTGTGCGAAAGTTGTAGCATTTCATAAGCACGATGTTCTGTAAAATCTTTACCCATACCGTTCAAAGGAACATCACCATATGGATAGGTTTCTGCCATTGCATAACCTACACGAACTAAAACCCTTGGATTTACGGAGTAGTTTAGACCCACACGTAAAAGTCCTTGTTGCCAATTGGTAATCAATTCTTCTCTACGAAATTGATATTCCGTATGAATACCCCATTTTTCAGACAGTTTGAAAGTTCCGAAATAGTTATACCATCCAATGGTGTTGTTATGATGTAATCTTGAATTTTGAGAGAAACTTAGGTTGGAAATAAAAACAACTAGTAGGGTAAAAATTAATTTTTTATTCATGGAATTCTTTAGCTTCAGTAGATTTATTTGTATAATTGGATATAAATTAGTTGGGATTAGTACAGAAATAAAGTCATGAATTCCCAATAAAAATAAGAGTTCAAAAATAGTCGAATTATTGAGTTTAATCCATTTTGAAACGATTTTTTTTAATTGGTTTACTACTTATTGTATCGACCCAACTATTTTTTGCTGCCAATTGCCTTTAAACACTATATTTGTACTACAATCCTTTATGGAATCAACTTTTAACTTTGAATATGCATTTTTCTCTTATTATACCAGTATATAACCGTCCTGACGAAGTAGATGAGTTATTGGAAAGCTTGTCAAAAACAACTTATCAAAATGATTTTGAGATTGTTATAGTAGAAGATGGATCGACAATTCCTTGTGGTGAAGTGATTCAGAAATACCTAGCACAGTTAAACATTTCCTATTTTTATAAAGAAAATTCAGGGCCTGGAGATTCTCGTAATTACGGAATGACAAAGGCGAGTGGGGATTATTTCATCATTTTTGATTCGGATTGTATTATTCCTGAACAGTATTTGAATGAAGTAGATAAGGCATTGAAGCAGGATTATGTGGATTGTTTTGGAGGACCAGACAAAGCTTTAGATAGTTTTTCAGACATTCAAAAAGCAATCAATTTTGCTATGACATCTTTCTTAACAACAGGAGGAATTCGAGGTGGTTCAGAGAAAATAGGAAAGTTCCAACCACGAAGTTTCAATATGGGATTGTCTCGAAAAGCGTTTGAAGCTTCCAAAGGTTTTGGTAATATTCACCCAGGTGAAGATCCAGATTTATCTATTCGTTTGTGGAATTTAGGTTTTGAAACTCGTTTGTTTTCAAAAGCGTTTGTGTACCATAAACGCCGAATTGATTGGGATAAATTCTCTATTCAAGTAAGTAAGTTTGGTAAAGCCCGACCTATATTGAACAGTTGGTATCGAGAACACAACAAGTTGACTTTTTTCTTTCCAACGGTTTTTATTTTAGGATTCTTTCTTTCGGTAGCCTTGTTATTATTGACATTGGATCATTTATTACAATTGTATATGTTGTATTTTTTCATCTTGTTTGTAACTTCTACTATTCAAAATCGAAGCGTTAAAATTGGCTATTTATCTTTAATTGCTGTTTGGAAACAATTTTATGGCTATGGTTTGGGTTTTTTAGAATCGTATGTTAAAGTGATTATTTTGAAACAACAACCTGAAGTTGCTTTCCCGAAATTGTTTTTTAAAAAATAGTAATGGCAAAAATCATTGGAGTCACTGGCGGAATAGGAAGCGGTAAAACTACCCTAGTTCGATATTTTGAATCCATAGGAATTCCTGTATTTATTGCTGATGATGAAGCAAAAAAGGTGACACAGTTGCCAGAAGTTTTGAATCAGATCAAATCTGTTTTTGGCGATATTGTTTTTGAAAACAAGCAATTGAATAGGCATAAACTAGCAGCGATCGTTTTTACAGATGTAGAAAAGTTAAATCAACTAAACCGTATTATTCATCCTGCGGTGCGATCCCAGTTTCAACTTTGGCTTGACCAATACCAATCAGCACCTTTTGTGATTTATGAGGCGGCAATCTTATTTGAAAGCGGTAGTTACACTATTTGTGATTTTACGATTACTATTACTGCCCCTTTAGAGGATAGAATAAACCGTGTGATACTTCGAGATAATTGTACCCGTGAACAGGTTTTGCAACGCATCAGCGCACAATGGACTGATGAAGAGCGTATTGCTAAAAGTGATTTTGTTGTTGAAAATGCAGATACTGAAACTGCGAAACAACAAATAGATCATATTCTTAAAAATTTATACAATTAGCAATATGCATTAAAGATGTTAATCTTTGGTTAATGTATCATTAACTATATTGTTAAAATACTAATTTTGTTTTGATGAATAAACTTTTTTTTAGATTACTAGTTTTGCTAATGAGTTTATCCTTGATAGGGATAATATTAGTCCAAGTATATTGGTTTAATACTTCATTTAAAAATAATGATGAACAGTTTAAATTTCATGTAAAACAAGTTATCGGCAATGTAGCTGATAAACTTCAAAAACAAGAAGCATATAGTTTTTATGATAAATACAATCATCTTAAAGACAGTATGGGCAAAGCTCCCAAAAAAGATGATTTATTAGAGTTTTATTATGTTCAAAAAAATCCAAGAACAAACAAGACTATAGTATATTCAAATAGCGTTATATCAGAAGATTACAATATAAATGGCTCGTTCTTTGATAAAAGATTTGACAGTGTAAAATTTAAAAGTTTTAGCTCCAAACGTGTTACGGAGGTTTACAACAATAATAAAATTGATAATTCCATTCTGAATCAGAGTTTAATTCCTGATATAAGAATCGAAAAATCAGGAAATTTAGATGTTTTAGACAATGCACAGTTTGAAATATTCTATAAAGATATTACTTCTGCTATGCCTCTTCAAGAAAGAGTAACAAAGGAAACGCTTCGAAAGCTTATTAAAAAAGAGTTAGAAGAATATGGTGTTAACACCAAATTTGAGTTTGGAATATATAGTAACGGAATTGCGACCAAAGTAAAATCGGCGGACTTTAAGTTTGATAGAAATGCAACTTATTCTATTCCAATTTTAACAGATAATGAAGGAAATGAAAAATATAAATTATTAGTAACATTCCCTCATAAAAAGAAGTTTTTATTATCGGAATTAGTTAGTATTACAATACTATCAATCATTTTTACACTTATTATTATTATTGCTTATTCGAGTGCATTAAGCCAATTG
>ERZ650308.1874-NODE-1874-length-10569-cov-6.058113_pt1 | contig 10569 bp, 6 predicted proteins | sample MGYA00376244_ERZ650308 | MGnify/ENA primary metagenome ERZ650308 (study PRJEB26733, sample SAMN07839295) | wastewater metagenome | biome: small river; feature: stream; material: water | place: USA: North Carolina | collected 2016-04-26 ...
AGCCCCTCGTAGAAGTATAAGGAAGACGACGAACTAAGTGAGTCGGCAGTCCTGCAAGCATAAATATCCATTCAACCAAACTTGCTTAACTTTAAATATGACAGTTAAGCAAGTACTATTTCTCCTATTAATAATTTGGGGTATTCCCAGTACCTATTTTAGAAGCAGATTTAGAAAAATAGTTTATCAAACCAATGATTGGAAAATAAACATACAACCACTTTTCAAAAAAGAGATCATCGGCTTATTCAGTAATATGTATCCAAACAATATAGAATACCTAAAAACAAGAAATAATTACAGAATCTATTTAGCAATCTATTTGTTGCTTTTCATTGTATACAAACTAGTTCAATAATTTTAGCAATTAAGCAAATCTAATTTTTATGAAACAATCCCTCCTCAATATACTCTTCTCGCTTATCTCCTTTTTGATTGGTTATAGCATTGCGCTATCAACCGGGCTCGAGGTAATACAAAAAGCAATTTTAATCGCTTACCTGATTCAATGGATAGCATTTATACCTGCTTATTTTTTTCAAACTGAAAAATTTTATGACCTCACAGGAAGTATCACCTACTTAACTGTGGTAAGTTATGTAAGCTATCACAGTTATGCATCAATGAATGTAAATATTGGAAGTATTGTATTAGCCGGATGCATCCTAATATGGACAATTCGCTTAGGTAGTTTCTTATTCATGAGAATACATAAAGCTGGAGAAGATAAAAGATTTAAACTCATCAAACCATCACCTACTAGGTTCTTTATGACTTGGACTTTACAAGGTATGTGGGTGTCTATATGTTCTATGTGTGCCTTAACTGCAATTGCTAGTGCAAATGGCGTAGTACAGAATAGTTTATTCTACATTGGACTATTAGTCTTCGTAGTAGGTTTTGTTTTTGAAATGATTGCTGACTGGCAAAAATCTAATTTCAGAAAAGACCCTAAGCATAAGGATCAATTTATTCAACAAGGATTGTGGGCATATTCAAGACATCCCAACTACTTTGGTGAAATCACTTTATGGACTGGGATTGCTATCATGTCTTTATCTTCTTTATCTGGCGGACAGTACATCACTCTAATATCACCCATATTCACTTATTTACTACTTGTCTATGTAAGTGGTGTAAGGTTACTTGAAATTTCAGGAATGGAAAAATGGGGTAATTTGGAAAGTTATCAAAACTATGTTCGCTCAACGCCTTCCTTATTTCCGACTTACCCAAAGCGCCCAAAGAATAAATAATGGTTGAAACACCAATAACCTTATCCAACTGATTAATGGACTCATGGTAATACTTCCTAAAGAGAAATTACCTCGTTCAATAAAATAAATATGACTAGGGATAAAAGCAAGGAGCATCAGTACAATTCCCCAACCTGCCCATTTTCTTGTTTGTTGCGGGATCAATAAAATACCAAAAATAATTTCAAATAAGCCAGCAATCAAATTGAGCTCAACTGCCCAAGATGATAAATAAGGAGGTATTAATGGAATATAAAATGATGGATTATTAAAATGATTGTACCCTCCAAAAATATAAAATACTACCATCAAATACAACATCCCTTTTTTAAAATTGGCCATAAAATAAATTTGAAAGCGAAAAGTACATGTTTACAAATCTTCAGGCTTAATATGAACAATCTTGCCATCAATTGATACAACTAATGGTGTGTTAGTTTTTTTATGATATGCTTTTACATCATCATTTAAGTTTTCTAAGCTTTTTAAAATACGTTTAGCTTCTTCACTTCTTATCATTTGTTCCTTTACAAATTGCTTGTTAATTGGTTCCATTTGTGTTTATTTGAAATGAATAATTGATTACTAATATATTTTTCAGCTATTAACTCTAATTTTATTTCAGAGTTATCAAATATCATGATTTCGTCAGCTAAAGGTAGATAAATATTGAACAAATTGTCAATCCCTCTTTTGTAGCGTCTTCTAATAACTTGATATTCAATATTGTGTCCACCTTGTGCAACTCTTATTTCTACACGCTTTATCGCAATTTCAACATCATTTAACCAGAAATAAAGTAAATGGATGTGATATCCAAGTAAACGAGCAATATTAATTTTTTGAATATACAATTTAGAGGAAAGCGTAGTTTCTATAGCAAATGATTCACCTTTACTGAACAATTCATCAATTCTATTTAACATTATTTTACCAGCAATAAAAGCAACTGATTCAACATTATTTGGTCTGAGTTCAAAAGCAATCATGTCGGCATTGACAAATATGATATTTTCAGGCAAAAAATTCTTCGATGCAGTAGTTTTCCCTGCACCATTACAACCAGCAATAATATATAATTTCTTTTCAACAGACATGCAAGTAGATTATCGATAAAGCTACTTGAAAAGAAATCCGTAAAAGATCATGACTAGTTTAAGTTTCCAACAAGAAATACGTTCGGGTAAAATCTAATTACACTCCAACTATCTTACATATACTTCATTATCAATTACTTCCGCTTCCAGGTATACCTTAAATAGATCTCATGCGAATTGGGTCTTTTAAATGGCATATCATATGCATACCCCATCCTTAATGAGGTTAAGAATTTTGTCTCAACCATCGCGAGCACAGCTTCTGATGTTCTATAAGACATACCAAATCCAATTTTATTTTCTAACCAAACATTGGTATTAATATCTATTTCCATCGGTGCACCTTTTACAGATTTCAACAACATTGATGGTTTGATTACTAAACCATCATTTACAGTAAAATGATAACCTGATTGAACAAAGAAGTGTACATCATTGACCTGATACAAACTTTGATCCGATCTATATGATTGAGTATTGCTAAATGTAATTAAATCAGGTACAGATACACCTAAATAGAACTTTTTGTCTTCATAGAAAGCTCCTGCGCCAGCCAATGGTACTATATTATTCAAATTATTGGCTATGGCCATATCGCCTGATTGAAACGATACAGCATTTGCAAGGTTTTTTGTATCATTATATAAACCTGCTTTTAGACCCATACGCAAAGATCCATTTTCAGAAACTGGTACTTTGATACTATAAAACAAATTCACACCAGATCGTTTGATATAGTTCACATATTTATCTTCAAATAATTGAACCCCTAATCCCATTTTGCCTTCATTGGCTGATTGTTCAAAAGTAAATGACTTCGTACTAGGTGATCCTTGCAAACCAACCCACTGCTCTCTCCACAGAAATGTAAAGTTGGGATCTGCATGTTGGCCAACAACCGCTGGGTTAATATTCACCATATTCGCCATGTACTGCGAATACATTGGCAATGATTGTGCTTGTACATGCACATTAAATAAAAATAAAACAACTCCTATAAATAAATATTTTTTCATATTATCTCTGTATAATGATAAATCCTTTTAAAATTTGTGTTGAACCATTTTGATTCTTTAATTTAACGGTATAATAGTATCCGCCATCAACTAAATCTTGACCTAAAAAACTGTTGTTACCTCGACCGTCCCAATCGTTTTTATAATCATTACTAGTGAACACTATAGTACCCCATCGATTGTAAACTTCTAAATCCACTCTTAAACCATATGGTTTAGTTATCACAAAACGATCATTAACACCATCTCTGTTAGGCGTAAATACTTCTGGTATTTGAATACCAACAAAAGGAAGCTCGATAGCATTCAATTCAGATACAAGTTGTATTGAACCCAATTTTGTTACTGCATTCACTCTTGATTGTATATTGACTAACCCACTATACCCCTTTGGATTGATATTAAGTATAAAACTGACAGTAGCTGTTGATTTTGACGAGAGAGAACTTAGGTAGGTAGTTAAATTAGTTATTGAATTTCCATTATACCCTGTGTTAGCAACTAAATTTCCATTGACTTGTATATCTAGTACTTTAAAATCAACACCAAATGGTAGTATTGACTTTAAATCATTTATAAGGAAAAGACTATCTATTATATAGTTTGTCATGTTCGTTAAGCTGATTGTCACTGGAACATTATAGGTTAGATTTTCTTGCAAAATGGATGTACCTATAACTTGTTTGAGTTCTATAATATCTGTCACACTTATAAGCTCAATTTCAAAATTGACTACTTCACTAAATAATTTATAAGTTGTATCATAAGATTTTATTGAATAACTATATTTCCCTTTATTAATCGGGAAATTAGGCGCATTGGTATTACAACCATTTGTTGTACTCGTACACCAATACACTATTGCTCCATCTGGTTTTGATGTAATCAAAGAACTTAAATCTATTGGATTTCTGTTTTCAATGATATAAGTTCTTTTATTTGACACGACAGGCGACTTAGGAGGAAATGCAATAAAGGTTGCTAATGGGACACCTACACCTGTTATATTTGGATGACTATCTATATTAGTTGCATTGTTTGAACTTGCAATAGTAGCTTGTTTTGAAATAGTCCCATCTGATTTTTCTAATAATGCAGAAGCTGTACTTGCAAATTGTAAGCTCAATGGTACTGCATTTGCAATTGGTCTTATTTTAAGATCAAATTGAACGAAGTTTTCTTCATTTTTCTTTAAAATTGTACCAGCATCAAATAAATAATTTTCAGACAACACATTATTTACTCTTTTAAAACCATTTGAATTAATTTCACTTTGCTGTCCTAGGAGTGATACAATAGCATCAGCATTAGATACATTACTTGGTCCAAGCCCAGTATAATTTGGATTCAATCTTGCAGTACCTGTGAATACATTTACACTAGTCAAATCGTATGTATAATTTGATCCAAAAACATTGTTTAAATTGGCATCTACTTGCACATTGTTCAAAACCACATCTCCTAAATTTTTAATTGTAAGCTTAAGTCTTAAATTATAGGAACCATCTGATTGAAGAAGAGGAGTTTCAGATATTAAATTCATCACCAATAAGGGCCTTAATAAATGTACGACAGCAGTATCTTTAGTAAAATCCGATGTTCTCTCTAAATTATTAGCATCTATTAACTTTTCAATTTTGAAAACCTTAGATGTATCCAAAATTTTTTGCTGGAATACAACTTCATTATTAATTGGATTTAAATTGATTATGGTGTCCTTAAGGGTACTGTAATTATTGGATAGAATTAACGTAAAAGGAGCGATACCTGAACTAATTGTAAGTTTAAGCTTTACGGTATCAGAAGCTAATAATCCATTGTCTATTGCATCTAAAAATCCTTGCGGCAAAATAATCACTACAGGAGCATCTACTTGAATTGTTATAGTTGCCGTAGTAGAACCTGTAGCATTTGTTGCAGTAATCGTAAAAGTGGTTTGAGAAGATGTACCAGATGGTGTACCAGAAATCACTCCCGTACTTGCATTTAATGTTAACCCAGTAGGCAAACTTGGACTAATTGCATAACTAGCAATCGCACCACCAGTTGATACTGGTGTAATAGCAGTTATAGCAGTACCATCTGTATAAACATTATTTATGCTTGAGTAACTTAATCCTGCTGGTGCTTGAAGTTGATTAACAGGATCAGTAACAATGACTGCAATCGAAGTTCTTGCACTTTCGCAACCGATAGCACTTATTTGGCTTACATAATAATTTTGTGTTCCAGCCACATTTGTTGAAGGGGTAAATGCTGTTGTAGTAGCAGTTCCACCAGAAGCATTGGCATACCAATTTAATGTATGATTTGTCAATGCTGTTGCAGTTAATGCTATTGGCGTGTCTCCTGTAGTATAATTTATTGTAGCATTTGCAATTGGTGCTGCAGGATATGCACCAATTGTGGCATAATTGATGCCTTTGTATTGTGTCGACGCTCCAGTACTAGTTGCTTCTAAATTACCAAAATCTCCATTGGATGCATCCGATTTAAGTCTTACATAAATAGTTGTATTGGATACCGTTCCATTGTTATTTGTCAATGTAATTGAATTTGTAAATCCAGAGTTGGATGATACTGAAAGTTCATACCCAGCTGGCACGGTAACAACAATGTCTGCAGTTAAATTATTACCTGCAACAGTCAATGTTTTTACGTCGGACGCAGAACCAACACATGCAGTAAATGTATTTAAAGTTCCTGTGACAGATACTACCGGAGGATTACCTCTAAATAAAGCATATTTATTTCCTGACACTAAATTTGGACTAAAAGAAGAAGTAGTCTCATCCACCAAAAAGTAGGCATTACCAACTCCACCTACTAAATTCACTAAACCATTACTAGTTGTTGGATCACCACTAAACAACTTTACAATGCCCCCATTACCAGTTGTTATAGTAGATGATCCAGTAACCAATATATTGCCGCCCGTAAGCGTACCAATTGATTCATTTTTTGCCGCATTTAAAATAACTGCATCCGGACTAGTACTTGCCGTTTGCATATTCTTTGATACGGTTAAATTACCAGTAAGCGTTTCAATAAATATATTTCCCACCGATACTGTGCCTGTTAGTGTGCCAACTGTACCAATCACCAAGCCTCCGGATGCATCAGTAAAACTAATTGCCGCAGGTTGACTAGATACTTCCCCTGCCGCAAAATTTATCACATTATTGCTCGTATTGGTAAGCGTAAATGTACCTGTACCATGTAAACCCAAACCATTTGCTGTTAAAGCTGCAGATTGTGATGCTGCATTAATTGCATATAAATGAATATCACTATTAGTTGATGTTAAAGTTGCATTGATATTTAAATTGGTACCTTCTAAACTAATAGGGCCAGCAATATTTATTGAACTTGTGTTGGTGATGTTTCCGGCATTTCCGGTATTTCCAATACTAAGACCTTTTCCTGTGATTTGATTGGTTTCATTACCAACAAGATGTCTTAAGATTACTGCTCCATCACTAGCAGCTCCACTATACCCATAATAATTTGAAAGTGCAGCCCCTCCAGCACCAGGCAATGTTGAATATCTTGAATAGAGGTAAGTAATCGAACCTTTACCGTATTCAACTGAAGTACCAGTAATTGTAGAAACATAACCAGCACCTGAACCATTTGCGGCATTATCATAACCCCTACTTGCATTACCTATTGCTCCACCACCAGGTCCACCAGAACCTGGTTCATTTAAACTTTTACCAGCACCTGCACCACCAGATCTTTGTGATCCAATTCCACCAATACCTGCAGTTGCACTACTATTCGATCCAACGCCACCACCGCCACCACCAGCTGTGTAAAATAATCCTCCATTACCATTTAATCCATTTCTACCAGTATTTGTAATTAAACTAGAGCTAGCGCCTGCACCACCACCTCCACCAACTAAAATATTGTCTAAAACCGAATTGGATCCATTAGTACCATCAGAAGGCGGTGTAGCACCATTTTGATTTGCTCCAATTTGCCCCCCTGCACCTACTTCAATAGATTTGATTATACCCGCACTAAGGGTTGCTGATCCATTGGCAACACCTCCACCGCCACCGCCACCGCCAGCATAGGAACCTGGAACAGATCCACCACCACCTCCTCCACCAGCAACAACTAAATATTCAGAACTTGTAATTTGATAAGGCGTAAAGAAAAGATCGGATCCAACTGTGGTAAATTGATACACTAAATATCTATCTGTCCCACTCACTACTTTCGAAATAGTCACATTAGATTCAGTAATTGCTTTCGCAGCATTGGCCACCAATAAAGCATAATCTACTGATTCTCCCGTGATAGCAGTAACAGCACCATTTGTTAAATTAATAGCACCATTTCTAGCATCAAATAATAAAGGTGCAGCAGTTGCAGCAAAATGTGCAACTTGAATATTACCTGAAATATTAATTGCTGCATTATTGGTTAAAACTTTACCAGCTAATAAACTAGCATTTGCTGTCACATGAACACCACCATCTGCAGTAATTGTTGCACCAAGACCATTGATCAGATCCACACCCATAGCAAAAGTACTAGATGCAGTTGCAGAGAAAACGCCTGTTGTTAACACATTGCTCATTAACACTACATTACCAGCTTTTGCATTTAGTGTAATATTATTATCACCAGTTAAGGTTCCATTCACCCAAATTTTAGAAGCTGTTATACTTCTTGCTCCAGAAGTCACAACCACCCCATTATAAATAATAGGTGCTGCAGTAGTTAAATTGGCTGCCACATTGATTGTACCTGGAGAATTAAATATTAATTTACGATTCGTATTGTCTACGATGCTTGTATTGATATTAATATTCGAACCTGCAACAGTTAAATTAGCAGTAGAAAGTTTTGACAATAAATCAGACACATTCAAATTAACTGCAGTAGAAGATTTTGGCATGATTGTATTATTAGCATAAAACCATGTGCTACCTTCAGCATCACCACCACTAGATACAACAGACACCGTTCCTACACTTGTCAAATAAGTTAAAGATGGCGTCCCTGTTATAGTTGCGCTTGAAACACTCTCACCAATTGAATTCACAGCCTTTAATACAACACTATAAGCAGTTCCATTGGTTAGATATTTTACCGGTACAGGAGTCATTGCTACAGCTGGATTTGAAGTAGTCCAAGTAGCTCCATTATCGATAGAATACATGTAATTGGTGATGGCCGATCCGCCATCGGATCCAGCAGTGAAATGGATAAATAATTCCCCATTACCTGGTGTTACAGAAAGATTTGTAGGAGAAGAAGGTGCTGTTGCAATAGGTATTGCTGTAATTGATCCACTTGAGGTTCCTGAACCTATTGCATTTACTGCTCTTAATTGGAAAGTATATTGCGTTCCATTCGTTAAACCCGAAATCACTATTGGAGATGTATTATCAACTGGATTACAACTTGTAAATGTGCCACCATTTATTGCATATTCATAATTAGTAATTGCAGAACCGCCATTGGAACCCTCAGTAAAGGAAAGCGAAACTTGCCCATTACTAGGAGTAGCAGTTAAATTGGTTGGAGGAGAAGGTAAACCCGCGATAGCATTTATTACAGAACTAGATAAACCTGAGCCATATGAATTAACAGCTCTAATTTTAATTGGATATGATGTACCATTTGTCAATCCCGTGATGATAATTGGGGAGGAAGTTATTGACGGATTGGAAGTAATCCAAGTAGAGCCATTATCAATACTAAATTCATAATTTGTAATTTGAGACTCTCCTTCAATACCTGGACTGAAATTAATTGAAACTTGACCATTTCCGGATATATATGAAATTATATTGGGTGATTGAGGGGTTGCAGAATAGGCATTCATTGCGTAACCTCCACCCGAACCACCGCGATAAAAATAAATCGTTTGAGAAAAAGAATTTATTGAAAACGCAAATAGTGAAATTATGGTTATAAATGCAACTAATCTTAAATTTAACCGTTTAGATAATGACATATAATGATTGATTATTAGTACTGAATATTTATTGACAAGAATATTTAATTAGGTCTCCGTACACCCCTGATTCCTGCATTTTCTAAGGTAGAAGTAGTTATACCAGATATAATTTGACTACGGTCTGCAATTCTCAACTCAGTCCATAAAAAGCTATTCCAACCTCCGCCTTTAGTACCATACGCTTTTGGGTTAGATGTTCCAACTGGCCAATTTGAGACATTTGCTAAACCATTGGAAGCGAGATTGCCATCTCCATTTAAACCATCATAAGCCCTGCCTTCATTGGCAACTAGATTGATTACTTGTTCAACTAAATTCCCTCCCATTTCCATAATGCCTAATGGTGTTGCACCTGCTTGGAAAAAGCTAGATGTTGTTGATGATGCAAAAATTCCTGTACGAAATGGCCCTTGTTCAGTTACAGTTGTGTTTTTTGTTGAAGAATAGTGAAAATTTGCATTAGATAAATTAGAAATATTTTCATCTGATCTTCCACTATTAACGAGCGTATATGGTTGGTTGGTAATCGCAGTACTGGAATTTATTACAAAAAAATTGAGATAATCATTAGTTGCAGTACCTCTACAACTTTTTTGGAACTCAAGTTCTGTCATTGGTCTAAGTCCTGACCAATCTAAATATGCAATCCCTTGCTTAAAGGATAAAAAATTACATGCAATATTTTCACCATCATTATCTTCATTGAATACCCCATCTCTATCCAAATCACACGCTATTACGGCTGGTCTAGATGAATTAATACCTGAGTTAGCTATTACTAACCCATTTCTATAATAAGGTGATGTATTTCTTAAAACACCAGAACCAGGTAAAGAAGTTGGTGCTATAATCATTAAACCTGCTTGTTGTGTGTATGATAATAGGTTCAAAAAATCACGATATTGTTTTTGAGATGTTTCATATTTCATGCAATAAAATGATGCATATCCTTTTGGGTATGCTGCAGGAAGAACACCAACAGAACCAATTGGATTACTAATAGTCCCTGTTGTTGCCCAAAGATTTCCAGCAGTATTTTCAATATTTAGTGCATTTTCTGATGTAATGTTAAGTCTAACAGAAGCGCCTGATGTCCAGGAACCATTTGTGAGTCCATTATCTTCAGTACCGGTAGATCCAAGATTGAAACTCCCCTGTGGTACATACACCATCTCTATTGCAAATAATTTAATTTCAACCACATCATTATCCAAAACATT
>ERZ650308.1875-NODE-1875-length-10567-cov-11.468417_pt1 | contig 10567 bp, 9 predicted proteins | sample MGYA00376244_ERZ650308 | MGnify/ENA primary metagenome ERZ650308 (study PRJEB26733, sample SAMN07839295) | wastewater metagenome | biome: small river; feature: stream; material: water | place: USA: North Carolina | collected 2016-04-26 ...
TTACTTTTTAATTTAACTTAACTCCTTCAGCGATTTGCTTAATATAGCTTTCTTGTTCTGCTTTATTAGACAACTCTTTTCTTAATACTTTCTCAGCTACTTCCACAACCAAATTGCCAACTTGATTTTTCACTTCAGTCAATGCAGCATTTTTTTGTTGTGTAATCGCCAATTGTGCGTCGCTGATAATGCGCTCATATTCATGCTTCGCTTTATCTTTTGCGTCTGCCACCATTTTATCAGCAGTTTCTTTTGCATCTTTTAATAAGCCTGCTCTTTCTTCACGTGCCTTAGCCAACAATGCTTCATTTTCATTTTGCATAGCAGCAATTTCAGCCTTCATCTTGTCTGCACGTAATAGTGCTTCTTCGATGCCGTTTTCACGCTCAGCAATTGCTTTCAACATTGGCTTCCAAGCAAACTTGCCTAAAACAAACAAGAGTACTAAAAACGCAATTGCATTCCAAAACACCAATCCGATGTCTGGTAATACCAATGGGTTAATTTCTAATATGAACATAAGATTTATTTATCTTAATTAATAATGTCAAAGTTAAAATAGGCTCATCGCCCTGTGCTAGAGCCTATTTAATTTCTTGGATATCCAAGTTGATTATCCGTTACCTAATAAGGCAACAACCACAGCAAACAAGGCAACGGCCTCAACGAATGCAGCAGCAACAATCATACTTGAACGGATATCGTTCGCAGCTTCTGGCTGACGTGCAATACCTTCAACAGCACCTTTACCGATCTGACCGATACCAATTCCAGCACCGATAGCAGCTAATCCAGCGCCAATTGCAGCAATACTTCCTACCATTTTTTTACGTTTTAATTGTTATTGAAAAAAAGTTAAATATTTTTTAGTGATGTGCTTCGTCTTTATGATCATGATGATGTTCCTCGTTCGCCATTCCAATATACATCGCTGTTAACATGGTAAAGATATAGGCTTGCAAAAATGCAACCAATAATTCAATCATGCCAATAAATACAGCAAATGGAACTGCTATTGCAGATGCATACACCGTCTTGAAAATAAATATGATACAAATCAAACTCAATACTAAAATGTGGCCCGCAGTAATGTTCGCAAACAAACGAATCATTAAAGAAATAGGCTTAGTGAATACACCAATTAATTCAATTGGTGCCAAAAACAATTTCATGCTCCAGTGCATACCTGGCATCCAGAAAATATGTTGCCAGTAATTTTTATTCGCACTTAAGTTCACTACAATGAAGACGCAAACTGCTAACATCATTGTGAAAGCGATATTTCCACTCACATTCGCTCCCCCTGGAAATACAGGTATTAAACCTAAAAAATTATTCGTCAAAATCAAAAAGAATACGGTCAACAAGAAAGGCATGAATTTAGCATACTTCTTTTTGCCAATATTTGGGATGGCTAATTCATCTCTTACAAATAACACAATTGGTTCCATAAAAGATTGAACTCCTTTAGGTGCAGATGTTACGCCAGTCTTTTTATACGCTCCCGCAGCAGTCAGGATGACCACTAAGATAATGAACACAGACACCAATAAAGATGCTACGTTTTTAGTGATAGAAAAATCCCATAAAGCTTTCGTAGCTGTTTCGTCTATGGCTTCAGTTGCATCTACAATCTTCACCTTGCCTTCAATAATTTTGTAATCAAAGTTTCCTTTGTACACGATAGGCTCATGGTGTTCATTCATGAACTTTGCAGAAGAGAACACTTCAATTCCTTTTGGGGTGTATAGAATCACTGGCAATGAGATAGAAGTATGTCCCCATAAATGCCAGCTATGATCATCTTTAATATGCTCTAAAATAGTTTCTGTAACATTGAATTCTTTTGCTTCATGCCCAGCAGGATTGGCTTCATGTGCTGCCGCTAAATTGGTATCCGCAGTTTGGTGCGATGTATCATGCGCAATGGCATTTGTATCCGCATGCACTGCTTTTTCGTTTGCAAATGTATTGCCAGAATAAGCCAATGTAAATAAGCTCAAACACAATACCAGTAAAGATTTAATACGTCTAGATGCCATAGGGATCTCAAAATTTGCGGCAAAGATAGGAATAAACCTGCTGAAAAGTCAGAATATTTAACAGAATTATGGGCTAAAATAAATCCTCTGCCTTTCTCTTAAAATATTGATTAGCAATAACTTATAAATTTAGGCGCCCTTTTTAGGGTCAAATTGCATTTCGTTCAAGGCCTTATAAAATCCACCCTGCTCCATTAAGGACTGATGTGTGCCTTTTTCAATGATTTTCCCATGCTCTAAAACCAGGATCTGATCTGCCTTGCGAATGGTGGATAATCGGTGCGCAATCACAATAGATGTTCTGCCTTGAATCAAAGTTTCAATGGCTTTTTCAATTAATTGTTCACTCTCAGTATCAATTGAAGAAGTGGCTTCATCCAAGATCAAAATACTTGGATTGTATAATAGAGCGCGGATAAAACTCAACAATTGCCTCTGGCCCAGACTCAATGTAGCACCTCGTTCCATCACTTGGTATTGGTAACCGCCTGGTAATTGCATTATAAAATCATGCATGCCAATCATCTTCGCCGCTTCCTCAACTTGTTCTGGACGAATTGAAGGATTGCGGAGGGTGATATTGTCATACACAGATCCCGAAAACAAAAACACATCTTGTAAAACAACACCAATGGATGCCCTTAGCCTATCTAAAGCATACTCTTCAATGACCACGCCATCTAACAATATTTGGCCAGCTTGATATGGATAGAGTCTATTTAAAATACTAATGATGGAAGTCTTGCCACTTCCTGTTGGACCAACCAATGCAACAGTTTCACCTGCAGCCACTGTGAAATTTAGTTCATTTAAAATCCAGTTTGGTTCCTGATAAGCAAACTGTACATTTTTAAACTCAATAGCACCTTTGATTTTGTCTGGTGCGTGTTGTCCTTCGTTGGCTGTGATGTCTTCATTGTCTAAAATCTTAAACACACGCTCTGCAGCGACCATCCCCATTTGCAAGACATTGAATTTGTCGGCAATCATTCGGAGTGGTCTAAAAATCTGATTCAGGAATAAAATAAATGCAACCAATAAACCTGCATCAAGGGTTTGTCCAGCTACCCACCAAACAATCAAACCAATGCTTAATGCTAAAACAACTTCTACTACAGGGAAAAACACAGAGTACGCAAAAATGGCTTTGATATTGGCTACTTTATGATGTTCATTGATCGCATCAAATTTTTTCATCTCTTTTTCCTCCGCTGCAAAAGCTTGTACCACTTGCATGCCAGAAATATGTTCTTGCACAAATGCATTGAGTGCCGCAACAGCATTACGGACTTGTACAAAACTTTTATTCACACTCTCTTTAAAAAAATAAGTTGCAATAAGCATGATTGGAAATGGAATCAAACAAATTAAAGTCAACTGCCAATTGATAAAAAACATCGTCGTTAAAGTCACCACAATGGTTAATAAATCAGCTATGATTGGAATCAATCCATCTGAAAAAATATCATTGATGCTTTCAATATCATTGATGGTTCTTGTCGTCAATGTACCAATTGGCGTCTTATCAAATTGACGCATTTCCCAATACATGATTTTTTGGTACACTTTATTTCTTAGGTCTCTAATCACTTGTTGCCCTAGCCAAGACATCCCAAATGTGAAGCAAAAACGAAATAAAGTTTCGATGATAATAAATGCCACTTGAAAAACAGAGATGGCTAATATGAGCTGCAATACTGAGCCGAATGCTTCTGTTGGCAAAACCCAATGTACCCAATTGGGCAAATGCACCGACTTGCCAATAGCCAAATTCACTGTGGCCTGAATCAAATAAGGACGGATAGGCGTGGCAAAGGCTAAAAAAATTCCCAAAAACACATTGACCCAAAATATAAATTGATACGGACCTACAAAAGAAAACACCCTTCTTAAAATGGAAGATTTGAATATAGGTTTAGGCTGGGTAGATGACATAGCGGATCAAAGTTACACCGCTTTTACGTATTTTCGTGAAAGCATGGAAACTAAGGATCAAGATTTATTGAATGAAGCTGTAACCCCCTACAACTTGAACGACGAACAAGAAAAAAAAGAAATTGTTCGCCATTACCGTGCCTTGCTCAGAACTTTAAGAACCAAATTAAAAAAAGGCGACAGAGAATTATTAAGAACCGCTTTCGAGATGGCCGCTGATGCACATAAAACAATGCGTCGTAAAAGTGGCGAGCCTTATATATTACATCCTATTGCTGTGGCGATGATTGCTGCAGACGAAATAGGACTAGGTGTTCGAAGCACCATTTGTGCTTTATTACATGATACCGTAGAAGATACAGATATTACTTTAGAAGATATTAAAAGAGAGTTTGGAAATGAGATTGCAAAAATTGTTGACGGGTTAACAAAAATCGCTTCGGTGATGGACACCAATAGCAGTCAGCAAGCAGAGAATTTCAAAAAAATTCTACTCACTTTAACAGATGATCCTAGGGTGATCCTGATTAAACTTGCTGACAGGTTGCACAATATGCGCACCATGGATTCGATGAAACAAGAGAAGCAATTAAAGATTGCATCTGAAACCATCTGGGTCTATGCTCCATTGGCACACCGCATGGGCTTATACAATATCAAGACAGAATTAGAAGACCTGTCTATGAAATATTTAGAGCCAGATAAATACCGTGAGATTGCAAGAAAATTAACAGAGACAAAAAGAGAACGTACAAAATACATCAATGAATTTGTCAAGCCATTAAAAGAGAAATTAAGTCATACAGGTTTGCAATTTGACATTTTTGGTCGACCAAAAAGCATCCATTCAATTTGGAATAAAATCAAGAAGAAAGGCGTCAGCTTTGAAGAAGTCTATGACCTTTTTGCTATCCGAATTATCTTGGACGTTCCTTTAGAAAAAGAAAAAGAAGAATGCTGGAAAGTTTATTCCATGGTGACTGACGAGTACCTGCCTTCTCCAGAAAGATTAAGAGATTGGCTGAGCAATCCTAAGAGTAATGGTTACGAGGCATTGCATACTACTGTGATGGGACCACAAGGAAGATGGGTAGAAGTGCAGATTCGCAGTAAGCGAATGAATGAAATTGCAGAGAAAGGTTTAGCTGCGCATTTTAAATACAAAGAAGGTACACAAAGTGAAGACCGTTTTGACAAATGGTTCATACAAATAAGAGAAGCTTTAGGCAACCAAGAGGAAGAAAGCATTGATTTTTTACAAGACTTTAAAACTTCTTTTTTAGCAGAAGAAATTTATGTGTATACACCGAAAGGTGAAGTGAAGATGTTGCCAGTTAATAGCTCTGCGCTTGATTTTGCATTTTACATTCATACCGCGATTGGTTCAAAATGTATAGGCGCAAAAGTAAACCACAAATTGGTACCGATAAGTCATAAATTAAGAAGTGGGGATCAAATTGAAATCATCACCAGTAACAAACAAAAACCTACCGAGGATTGGTTGAACAATGTGGTGACTGCGAAGGCAAAAAATAGTATTAAAGATGCCTTAAGAGAAGAAAAGAAAATCATTTCAGAAGAAGGAAAATACACTGCACAAAGAAAACTAGAAGGTATTGGTGCATCCTATAATCCATATAACCTGGACCAATTGGTCAACTTTTACAAATTGCCAAGTCAACTAGATTTATTGTATAAAATTGCTACTAAATCGATCGACTTAAAAGAACTCAAAACCTTCCAAGTCATTGGCGATAAAATAGAAGCCCCAAAACCTGTGGTGGCTGCACCAGATCCAAATGCAGAAGTCAATACCTACAAGCCTTTGCCTAAGAAAGGAGATTCAGAATTGATCATCTTTGGCGAATCCAGCGATAAGATTAAATACAATCTTGCTAAATGTTGCAACCCAATTCCAGGTGATGATGTATTTGGTTTTGTAAGTACCGGTAAAGGATTGATCATACATAGAACAAACTGTCCGAATGCCACACAATTGTTAGCCAATTATGGACATCGCGTAGTTAAAACCAAATGGGCTAAAAATAAAGAAATTTCTTTCCTAACAGGGCTTAGTATTATTGGATTGGATGACGTAGGTGTAGTCAATAAAATCACGACCATTATTAGTGGAGACCTAAAGATCAATATTGCAGCTTTGACAATTGAATCTAAAGATGGTATGTTCGAAGGAACCATCAAGGTATTTGTACACGACAAAGACGAATTAGAGGAATTAGTTACACGCATTCAGTCCCTCCAAGGAATTCAGAAAGTGACCCGTTTTGATACAGAAGCAGTCTAAAATCAAGTAATCAACAGGTTGGGAAAAATATGTGTGAAAACATTTCCTATTATTGGGCGCTTAAATAGGTAATAAAGTATTCTAGACTTATTTTTGCTACTCAAATACAAACTTATGGTAGACGTTATTTTAGGACTTCAATGGGGCGACGAAGGTAAAGGTAAAATAGTGGATTATTTTGCTCCCAACTACGATGTGATTGCTCGTTTCCAAGGCGGACCAAATGCAGGTCATACTTTATATGTAAATGGTACCAAAATGGTTTTACACCAGATTCCTTCTGGTATTTTCCATCAGGATAAAATCAATATCATTGGAAATGGGGTGGTATTAGACCCAGTAACTTTGAAAAAAGAATGTGATGCTGTTGCAAGCATGGGCATTGACGTAAAAAAGAACTTATTTATTTCCGAGCGCACCAATATTATCATTCCAAGCCACAGAGCTTTAGACAAAGCATCTGAACTTTCTAAGGGCGAAGCAAAAATTGGTTCTACCTTAAAAGGTATTGGGCCTGCTTATATGGATAAGACTGGAAGGAACGCTTTAAGAGTGGGTGATTTGTTGGATAAGAAATTTATCAGCAAATACATTGCGTTAAGAATGAAGCACCAAAAGATTTTAGACAGCTATAATTTCAATGAAGATATTTCTGAAATGGAAAGCGAGTTCTTTGAAGCTATTGAGTTTTTAAAGACAATGAATATCATTAATTGTGAATACTTTATCAATGATCAAATCAGTAAAGGAAAAAGAATATTAGCAGAAGGTGCACAAGGTTCTATGTTAGATATTGACTTTGGAACTTTCCCATTTGTCACTTCTAGCAATACCATTTCCGCTGGAGTTTGTACCGGCTTAGGCGTGTCTCCAAAACAAATCGGCGAAGTGTTTGGTATTTCAAAAGCTTATTGTACGCGTGTTGGTAGCGGACCCTTCCCTACTGAATTGCACGATGCAAAAGGAGAAGAACTAAGAAAGATTGGAAGCGAATTTGGAGCAACTACTGGACGTCCACGCAGATGTGGTTGGATTGACTTAGTAGCATTAAAGTACACATGCATGATTAATGGTGTAACACAGATCATCATGACCAAGGCAGATATTCTAGATACTTTCAAAGAACTTGAATTAGGTATTGCCTACGAAATGGAAGGCAAGCAGATTGACTATGTTCCTTTTCAACTAGTTGGTACGCCTGTCACGCCTATCTGGAAAAAAATGGCTGGTTGGGAAGTAGATACTACCCAAATGAAAAAAGATGCAGAATTACCTGCCACAATGAAAACATATATTGAATTTATTAATGAATATCTAGGTGTACCTGTGAAGTATGTATCGAATGGCCCAGGCAGAGATCAAATTGTACATTTATAAACAAAAAAAAGCAATAAAAAAAGTCGCATTATTTTTGATAAATAAAATTTTCATTTGAAATTTACATAAATATTCCTGATTGAGTTATGGCAGTAAAATCTACAAAAGAGAAAAAGACAGCGACACCAAAAAATGGCGTAGTAAAAGCTGAAAAATCAAGCAAGACGTCTTCAAAGAAAAAAGAAGACGACGAGGAGGATGATTTAGACGAGGAGGATGAAAATGATACTGACGACTGGGGCAAGGCAGAAGAAGAGGACGATAGCTGGGATCCTGATTTCGCAGAATTTGATTTACCTAAAACAACAAAGAAAGCTGGTAAAGCAAAAAAAGGTGAAGAAGAGGATGCGCATGCATCCGATGAAACTGACGATCTAGATTTAGATTTGAACTTAGATGACGATGATTTATTTGATGATAAAGATGAATTCGATGATGATTTCTAATCATTGATTGCTTTACTTCGTTAATCGATATCGAGATATAAAGATTGTATTGAGGCCTGTAAAATTTGATTTTTATAGGCCTCAAATATTTTAGCCTCTTTTGCAGGCAATATAAGTGTATAAGATTTTCCAGCAGACAATTGCTGATCCATATTTGGATTCAATTCCTTTAAGTTTTGAAGGGGCATTTTCAACCAGCTTGCAATCGTTTTTGCATTGTATCTCCCAGAAATTAAAATGCGCTCCATCCCTGCAGCCACTTGCGTATTTTGCGCTGCTTCAATAGGCACCGCCTTATTTGTTTCAGGCATCAAAACGCCTTCAAAAATAGCATGGGTAGCAATAAATTTTTTAACATGGTTTCTGGTCTCTAAGGGCAGTTCGTATTGTAAGGCCCAGAAATCTTTTGTTTTCTTTTTAGCGATCACTTTACTCAACCTGCCTGCACCGCCATTGTATGCAGCTACCACCAATAACCAGTCGCCAAATTGTTGGTACAATTCCCTTAAAATCGTCGCTGCAGCCTGTGTGCTTTTTTGATAGTCCATTCGCTCGTCATTAGGTAGTAATTTCAAGCCCAATCTTGTGGCTTCTGCAGGCATGATTTGCCAAGGACCCGCCGCACCTGCCCAAGACACTACTTGTGAACTTAAATGGCTTTCAATCACACTCAAGTATTTTAATTCTACTGGGATACCATTCGCAATTAAAATCTGATCGTATAAATTAAAATAGGGTTTTGCCCAGGTTTTCATTTTACGCAATCCTGCACCTTCCTTTTCAATATAGGATTGCACAAAGCTGATTGCTTTAGGATGCATCTCAATTACAAAAGATTTATCCTTATCTGGCACAGGTTGTACTGTGAATAAACTACCGAACCCAATCCTATTCAAATTAAGACTGTCTTGTGCAGATAAATTGCCAATACAAAAAAACAAACAATAAATAAATAGTATTGGTCTCATGGGACTATGCTTCCATCAAGGAATTTGAAAAATTGAGCAAGGCCGATTCTTCCATTGAAGCACTCATCACTTGTAAACCAAAAGGCATACCATTTGAATGCTTAAACAAAGGCAAAGAAATACCTGGTATTCCAACAAGGTTGGCATACACTGTATAGATATCTGCTAAAAATATTTCAGTTGCTGATTGATGCTTCGTGCCTAATTTAAATGCTGTTGTTGGCACAGTAGGTGAAATGACAAAATCATACTGTGCAAATACCTGTTTTGTAAAGTCAACTAATTTTTGACGTACTTGTTGCGCTTTGGTGAAATAAGCGTCAAAGTATCCAGCACTTAATACAAATGTTCCTAACAAAATTCTACGTTGCACTTCTGCACCAAAGCCTTCTGTTCTAGACAATTTATACATGTCGGCAAGATCTGTTACATTTTCTTTTGTCCTATGTCCAAATCTAATACCGTCAAAGCGTGATAGATTACTAGAGGCTTCAGCAGTCGTTAAAACATAATAAGTAGGAACTATAAAATTCAATAAATCAAAATCAACTGCTTCCACCGTATGACCGGCTGCACGCAATTGGGTGATTTGATTTTCAATTTGATTTTTTATTTCTGGATCCAACCCTGGATGGGTTAGTGTTTCTTTAAAGTAAGCGATTTTCTTTGGCTCCACTGCCTGATGCATTGCTTGACTATATGCAGGGACAGCTGCCGAAGAAACAGTACTATCAAATGCATCTGCACCTGCTATGACTTCTAATACCAATGCAGCATCAGCTACGTTTTTACTAAATATTCCAATTTGGTCAAATGAAGATGCATAGGCAATCAATCCATACCTTGATATTCTACCGTAACTTGGCTTCAATCCAACAACACCACAAAAATCTGCAGGCTGACGAACAGAGCCACCAGTATCAGAGCCTAAACTCACCATACATAAATTGGCTTGCACTGCAACAGCTGATCCACCAGAAGAACCACCTGGCACCCTTTCTTTGTCTGCTGCATTTTTTACTGCACCAAAGGCTGAGTTTTCATTGCTACTACCCATTGCAAATTCATCACAGTTCTGACGACCAATAATGATCGCACCTGCTGCAAGTAATTGTTCAATTGCGGTAGCAGAATAAACTGCTTTATAATTTTCTAGCATTTTAGAAGCAGCAGACAATGCATGCCCCTTATAAGAAATCACATCTTTAATGCCTACTACTACTCCATGCAATGGTCTCATAGGTTGACCATCAAGTCTTGCAGCATCTAGTGCATTCGCTTTTGCCAATGCTTCTTCTGCAAAAATTTCCAAATAAGCATTTAGATCTTGTTGGTTGTTGATTTGGTCCAAATAAAACTGAACTGCCTGCGCACAGGTAGTTGCTCCGGTCATTAATTGACCATGATAAGTTTTAATGTCGGTGTAACAGAACATCGGAAATTAAGAAGCTTTCTCGTCCTTCTCTTTAATGCCTTCTTCGATTTCTTTTTTCA
>ERZ650308.1876-NODE-1876-length-10566-cov-8.187423_pt1 | contig 10566 bp, 13 predicted proteins | sample MGYA00376244_ERZ650308 | MGnify/ENA primary metagenome ERZ650308 (study PRJEB26733, sample SAMN07839295) | wastewater metagenome | biome: small river; feature: stream; material: water | place: USA: North Carolina | collected 2016-04-26 ...
AAAACAACCCAGACTCTCGTCGTGCAACAATGATCTATAATCGACCATCAATGCATACGGACTTCAATAAAAATGGCATGAATGACTTTATGTGTACATTTGCGAACTCATTCTTTATTCGTAATGGTAAACTAATTTCTCATTACATTATGCGTAGTAATGATAGCGTCTTCGGCTACGGAAATGATTATGCTTGGGCAAAACATATTCAGGAAAAGTTAGCAAATGCTTTAAATGTTGAAGTCGGTGACTTAATTTGGACTGCCTCTAATCTTCATGTCTATGAGCGGCATTTCAAATTCGTGGAGGACATGAATGTATAATATCATTGAAGAAATGTATGAGAATTTAGATCATAGTTTAGATTCTCGCGAATTATGCGCAGTTACATACAAAGCAACGTTTGATAACTTCGTTCACTGTAGTGATTACGGAATCATTCTTTGGAGTAAATACATTAATGATAAGCTGATTGAACGTCGTAGAAACGAATTACACTTTCATAATTTTCTAAAGCATCAACTGTTTTCTAAACTTCAAGAAATCAAATATTACAGCAACGTAAATATCTTGGACACTCGTCGTTTGGTTGCGGTTTCATCAGACTGTATCAGTACAATCCAAATTTTGGTTCGTGATAAAATTTATTTGAATGTGTATTTTAGAAGTTCAGATATTGACGGTGCTTTGCCAGCAGATCTTAGATTTATTACTGAATTACCAACTGAATTGATCGTTCACCTTGAACGTATGCGTGAAGCTAAAGGTTACAGCGAAATTACTGACGAATTGATGAAAGACCTGCGATCCAAACCAATTGAGTTGACGCTAATGTTTGGATCATTACATAGGACAGTATAATGAATTATGATAAGCTCGTCATCGTAGACTTTGATGATACATTGTGCTTACACCCAGCACATGATAAGTCAAATATCGCTGATGGTAAACCAAATGTTGAACTCATAAATAAACTAAATGAACTACATAATAGAGGTTATCTAATTCACATCTATACTGCACGCGGTCATGTATCAGCGTCAAATAGGCAAGATGCTGATAAGAAATACCGATCTATCATAAATTCGTGGTTGCATAAATATAATGTAAAGTACGATCGCTTGGATTTTAACAAACCGTTCGGTATAATTTACATTGATGATAAGGCGGTTCGACCTGATGAACTGCATTTACTAGAAGGACTATAATGTTAGGTATTATTCCAGCCGCCGGTCGCGGTGTTAGATTTAAAGAATTAGGCAAGCACTACAGTAAGACAATCTTACCGTACAAAGAAAGGCCAATTCTTATTCACCAGATTGAGTGGTTGGAAAAGCACGGGTGTACAGAAATCCGTGTAGTACTAAATCATGCAGAAGATACAGTAAAAGACATTCTAAAGTTTTACAATAAGAACGTCACCATTTGCCATCAAGAAGAACGAAACGGATTAGCTGGTGCCGTCTTGGCAGCAGAGGATCCAACTGACGTTAACGAGAATGTGCTTATTCTCTTGGGTGATCTAGTTGTGCAAGATGATATCCCAAGTGACATGTTCTATGCAAATTTTATTTCCGTTAAGGAAGTACCTGACTATTCACGTTGGTGTATGGTTGAAACTGATGCTGACGGTTACTGTAAACAATTCCTAGATAAGCCACAAGATAGACCTAATACTAACCTGTCTGTTAGCGGAGTGTATCATTTTGTTAGTTCAAAGACATTGTTCAAAATGCTGGCTAAACAACTAAGTGATGCATCATACAAAATTGCGGGTGAATTCCAGTTAAGTACAACTCTTCAATGGGTGGCTGATGAATATTACATGAGTACTATCAATCTTTCAATGGTTGACTTCGGAACATTGGAAGAGTACTTGGAGAATAGATCTGTTAAGATTTCTAGATCATTTAATGACATTAAAATTGACGGACCATTTATTACCAAGTCAAGCGAAAAAGAGCGCGAAAAGATCATTAAAGAGTGCAACTGGTTTATGAATTTACCAGATGATATTGCGATTCATACCCCAAGAATTTTTGCAAAAGATTTATTTGCTGCGCGTACATGGTATAAGATGGAAAAAGTTAAAGCCCCATCTGTTCGCGAAATTTACTTGTTTTTAGATTCTTCAGAAGAAACCTGGGATACATTGTTTGAAGCAATGTTTGAGCAACTTCGTGTTATGCAGACATACGGCCAACATAATAGTTTTATGAAAACCGTAATTGACAAGACAAAGTCTCGCGTGAAAGATATTGAAATTCCGATTGAGAATAAGTTAGTAAATGAATTTATTGAAGACTTTGAAAGTGCAATTGCTTCTATTTGTCCTCGGCCAACATTGATGCACGGTGATTATTGTTTTAGTAATGTACTTTATGACTTCAACGGTAACCTTACAATGATTGACCCACGTGGCGAATTATTTGGTGATCACTATTATGAAGTTGCTAAGATGTGTCATTCAATTCTGTTTGATTACGATTTTGTTGATGCTGAACTTTATGTAAAAGATGGAAGTACATACCAACTTTATAACAAAGGCAAAGACAGCATTAAAAATCTGTTTAAAGATAAGTTCAATAAATACTACTCAAAGGATGAACAGGAGTATATTTTATTGATTTGTGCAAGCTTATTCCTAAGTATGATACCGTTGCATTCACATAATAAAAATAATCAAGAGATTTACTATAACATCTTTAAAGAAATTTATTTAAAGGTTCAAAATGATTTTTGAGTTACGAGGAAAACTTATTATTGATGATAGTAAGAAAACTGTAATTTTTATGGATAAGGGTGACCAAAGTGCGTACACCCATATCTATGGTGCCGCGCGCGTTATTAAAGAACATATTAAAGATAAGTTCAATATCATCACAGTTGGTTCAGGCTGTGGACTAACTGACAATTACTATGAGATTAACCGTAAGCCAACCGCAAAGCTGTTGAGAAAAGTTGCTGGCCCAGACTATAGGGAAAAGAACAAAGTTACCTTGGACGGGTGGTTAGCTGAAAGCTTTAAAGATTTGCCACAGATTGATTATATTGTCCTTGGCACAGATGACTTCTTTAGACTGCCATTAACGGCTTATGCATCAAGAAAAACTCACGCATATCTAAGTGACCTTGAGAACGAATTCTTTGATTATGTTGGATCGGATGAACAAGTACTAAAAGATATTGACGAAGTGAATGATATGGTCATTAAATATTATGACAAATATGTTTCTCCGTTTGCATTTAGTACACAGGACTATAACTTGTTTACACGCACGATTGAATTTATTAATCGTAGCGGTAAGTTAAACGGCAAGGTAATTGGTTTTTCAATTGACCCAGCAATCTATACGCCTTACTTTGATAAACATAATGTCAAATCAACATTTTTCTATTTTGCCGACGATAAGCGTGGCACTAGAAATTTTAATCAGTTGGACATTGCGCAATTACAACACATCGTCTATGACAATAAATTCAAACCAGTCGGGTTGGATGATTGGGACGAACCACTAGTTGAAAAGTCGCATAACATGTTCTTCGCTGGTACAATTTTCCAGGATAAGGGTTCACGTAGATTTATCTGGGACGAATTCTTAAATGGTGTTAAATCACAAAAGTGTTCTTACTATATCCCGTTAAGAAGAAACGGCATTAATAAGAGTCATGGTGGAAAAGCCGAGTACCAAGAATCATTGTTGAAAGAGAATGAGAACTTCATTGATCTATATGAAAGTGTTAAAAATCATGCGCACTTTAAAGGTTCTTTACTACCACATGAGTTAAATGAAAAAACGCAAAGATACAAGTACGGCATGGTCTTTAGGTGTGTATCAATTAATGATTCATTGAACTTTAGACCAGTTCTGTACACATATAGAGATATCTTACCGTTGTTAGATCACCAATACGATCCTGCTTGTTTGCAGATTCCAGCAGAAATTCAATCTAAGCTTATTGTAAGATGTGCAGAAGATATTGAGAAACGCATCAATTTCTATAATGAACATGACGATGAAAGAATTAATGTCTTAAATGATTTAAAGAAACATCTTCGTATTAATGAGTATATTGAAAACTCAGATGAAATGATTCAGATGCAAATTGACAAAATTTTTAACTGAATTAAATGTACAATAAAATATTATTGAAGGATAGAAAATGGCAACATATTTGTGCGGTAAGATTGGTAAGTCTGTAAAATTTAACCCAAGTACTTGGGGCGCTATTGGTGGCGACAACGAAGCACCTGAGCTTATTCGCAAAATGGCCGAGCTAAACCCAGATGATACATTTATCATCATCGGTCGAAATGATGTAGATAAGCATCGTAAAGAGATGAACTTACCAACTAACTTGCGAGATGTTTACGAAGGAGCAACTTCTGAACAACGTAAAGACGTCAACTATATCGTCCAACGACTTAAGGATGTCCAAGTAGATGGATGTTTCATGCTTAGTGGGCCTGTTGCTAATTGTAATATCCCAAACAAATCATGGAAACGAAATGACTTAAAAGTTGGCAAGAAAGAATATGCAAAGTCATTGGAAACATTTACAAATTATGTAGCACCAGTATATCAATACTTAAATGAAAGCAACATCCCTTGGGTTATGATTGCGAATGATCCTAGATACATCGGCCAAGGCAATGACTGCATGAATCAACCAAAGAAGATTCTTTCACAGTACACCGAAACCATCGAGATGCAGACTTTCGATAATTGGGTTGACCAGAATTATATCAAGAACAAAATTCCAGCCGTTTACGCAGGTATGGAAAAAATCTTTCTTATTGATAAAAAGATTCCAGCAACCATGAATAAGACAATTGGTTTTATGATGGTTCTTAACGAAGGTAATAACGGAGTTAAGTCACGTTACCCGATGCTTAAAGAATATGTTCTTGATTCAATGCAGGATGTAGCCATCTACGGCAAGTGGGACGAGGCAACAATTGGCAGTGATCAAAGATTCAAGGGTCCTAAAAAGTTTGAAGATCTTCAGACTGAATTGCCATCTGTAAAGTACACGTTGATCATTCCAATCAAACCAGGTTGGGTTACTGCGAAGTGGGTTGAAATGATTTCTAATGGTATCATTCCATTCTTTCATCCGACATATGATGAACAAAAACACTGTAATGTCCCTGACTTTATTCGCTTATCCAAACCATCTGATCTTGGCGAAAAGATTTCTCAGCTGAACGCAGATCCAGAACTATACGGTAAGATTGTAGCTGAATGTCTATCATGTATCAAAGAAGATGACCTAAACGGTAAAACATTGTCAAACACGATCAAGGCCGCTATGCCAGCCATAAATAAAAATGGAAATGCATTTTCCGTTCAAGAAATTATTAAAGAAGAGGGATTAGATGACTGGTAAAAATATTAAATGGGTTGTGGCACAGCCACTAATTGGTGGTATGCCGATTGGGTTTCAAAATGCTTTTGGTACACCACCAAAGGCAATTATTACTGCTGGGTTCGGTAATGACAATCATTACATCAAGTACATGAATGAAATTAAGAAACTTAACATTCCTGTCATTAATATGGAAACGGACTATATTACATTTAGGTCCAAAGAGGACGAGACACTTTTCAACAAAATCGTTGATGATGGCGTTGATGTACTAATGCACGTCGCTGTTTGCGCTGGTCTAAGTCAATTAAACGCGTGTTCAACTGGCTCAAAAGCACGAGGCGACGCAGATAACGACCAAAACCAAAACATGTACGGTCTAACTAAGCTTGGTTTCAAAATGAGTGCTAAGGTGGTTGCATTTGAGAATGCACCAGCTGCATACACGAAAGCTGGTAAGTCAGTTGTTGAAAGATTGGAAGCAATCGCTAAAGCGGCTGGTTACACCACACAATTATTCCGTACTGATACATTGCTACATGGCATCCCGCAATCTCGTAAGAGGACATTCATTAACTTTTACCGCGACGGCAATCCTGGTTTATTTAACTACCAATTGGTTCCATATACACCATTGCCGGAATATTTGACATTTGTTGGTGAAGGTATGCCACACTGGGATGAAGAAGTTGCTATTGATTCTAAGGATCAATTCTATGACTTTATCTTAGCATATTCAGGCGAATCAAATTACTATAAGTCCATGCAAAAGATTGGCCCTGGTAAAAATACCTGGACAGCTTTACAATTAACGGACCACATTGGTTTTGATACTGCCATTGAATGGTTTGAAAAGAAAGCTAAGGAACTTGGTGAAACATCTGATAAAGATAAGTACCTAAGGGCCGCAAGAATTTGTCGCCATTGTAAGAAGAAGCGTGAACAAGGTCTAGGATACTGGGATAGCACAACATACTTGGCCAATGATGGTCAGTATGTCAATGCTGTTATTTCTAAAAACATTCATCGATCATTGCATCCTACTGAAGAACGAGGATATAACATTCGTGAGCTGTTGCATCTAATGGGCCACCCTCATGATTTTGAGATGATTGAAGCTAAAAAGAATTGGAACCACATTTCTCAAAACGTACCGGTTAAAACTGCTACATTTATTGGGACACAGATTAAGGAATACTTAAATGGTAAGTTACCTATTTCTAGTACGCCATTTGTGATGCAAGATAACATCAAACAAAGGTTAGATACACCATCTATGCCTGAAGCGGAGCAATGGTGATTGGTGATCAATTTGTTGTTGATAGAGATGCACTTCCGCAATATGTATTAGATGCTGCGGACCTTGAGGCTACTTCGATTTATGAATCAGATTATGCAGATAATAATTCACTATCAGGTAGACCTCGTACATTTGATGACATACGGAAAGATACTTTGCTAGGTAAGATTGGCGAGTACATTCTTATGTCACAATTTAACTATACGAATGATGATGCAAAATGGCATGATCTAATTTCGCCAGGTGGCACAAGAACAGAGGTAAAGACATGGCGCAAACATACCATGACAGAATCTGGTACAGATAGAGAAATCTCTAAATTACGAAGAAGGAAAAGTGCCACAAGGCAATGGTTTTTTAGCACAAAGGTAATTGTCATTTCATATGATACGGATACTAATGTGTTTACTATAGAAAGCATTCATAATATTTAATTGATTGCAGGTTAAAATTATTTTTTATAAAGGAAAGATATGACAGATAAAGTTTTAAAAGAATTTGAAGCAGTGCGCCAATGGGGTGCAATTCGCGGTATTGGTGGAGCCTCATTCCAACGTCAGTACCAACGTGTACTACAAGAAGTGGTTGAAATCCATGATGCAATGAACAACAACGACATGGATGAAGTATCCGATGCTATCGGTGATACAATCGTTACGTTGATTAACTTGGCCAAGACTGTAAACATGAATGCCGAAGATTGTTTGAAAGGTGCATTTGATGTTATCGAACTTCGCAAAGGTTTGAACAAAGATGGCGACTTCGTTCGTTATGGAAAATTGAATGATGCTGATAAAGCAATTTGCGATCAAAAGCAAGGTAATGCAGGCAATCAATATTTTGAACGTTATGCGTTGGGCACGTTAGTACCATCTAACTTTTTGAAGGATTAATATGAGAGATTTAAAATTGATGATTGGGTACATTCTCGTAATTGTTGGTTTTGCTTCTTTGGTATTTGCCAACATTGCTTCTTTGGGAGTTGGTCTTTATGACTGGGCTTTCAATATGGAACTATCAATGGCCGCATGGGGCGCATTTGTTTTGTGGCTAAAAATGATTGGTTTTGGCATTGGTTCATTGGTTATTGGTATGGTACTTGGCGAAGGTCAAGTCACCAGCAAGAAAAGATTTTTCTAAAAAAGTGAAAAAAAGTTGTACATGTTAAGTTTTTATGTTATAATTAATCTAACAAAACAAAGGAACCATCATGTACTACTTGGATATCGTTAATCTGTTTGATGTTATTGAATCTGTTGAAACAACTGAAAAGACCGTTCAGGTCAAAGGACTGAAGGATGGTAAACCATTTGTTTACAATCAATCCTACGGTTATCTTAAGGTTGCTAAGGAAGTTTCAAAGCGTCTGAAATATTTTATCGGAATCAAGAAAAATTAATTAACTTTTGTTATAATTTAATTTTTAAATTGAAAGGAAAGACAGATGTACTCAATGTATAATGCAGATGGCTCACGTATTAAGCTAGGTTCCAAAGGTCACAAGATGTTGAAATACATCGTTGATCACGGTACAGTATCAAAGTACGAGTTGGTTACTAAAGTTCTTGGTAAAGTTGGTTCACGCCAATCACTCCGTGGATACTACTCTTGCTACATGCGTGGCTGGATGGATCACGGTATTTTGAAATACAACAAGTTCAATAGTACTTATGAAGTAACAGAAAAAGGTGCGTACCTCTTGGCTAAACTTCCGTTCCGAGCGTAAAATGCTTAATAAAGTTCTAAGCTCATTAGGACTTATGGCTGGTGTTATTGGTGCCTTCATGGTTGCCTCTAACGCTGGCCTTTTTCTTTTTGGGTACTTACTATTCTTCTCCAGTTCTACGGCGTGGATCATCTATGCCGCTCGTACAAAACAGATGAACTTGCTAATCATGAACATCATCTTCGGTGTCATTAATGCAATGGGTATCTACAACTTTAGTTAAATCGCAGTGTGTTATAATTTACATAGATAAATAAATTGAAAGGTTAACATGGAATTCTTTTTCATCACTTACGGTAACAATCTTATTGGTTGTTATTCAGTCATTCAGGCAGAGTCATACTCAGAAGCGCGTAAGATTGCTTACGAGGGAACAGACAGTGGCAAGTACTCATTTTTCTATGAAGGTAAAGATGAACTACAGCGGCAGATTGATAAAGGCTATTTGGATCGTGGGGAAATTGAATTGCAACCGATGGAAGTTTAATTCTTATATGGTATGAAGAGTATATAAATATTCTAAAAGGAGTATTTATGTACCATTACGTTTATAAGATAACTAATACAGAGGAAGATAAACATTATATTGGTGCCAGAACATCAAAAGTTCATCCAATTGATGATTTAGGTATTAGTTATTTTAGTTCTAGTCATGATAATCATTTTATTAATGATCAAAAGGCAAACCCTCAAAAATATCAATACATTATTTTAGATATTGTTTCATCTCGTAAGGAAGCAATATCATTAGAGATTGAATTACACGATAAATTTGATGTTGGTGTAAATGAATCATTTTATAACCGAGCAAAACAAACGTCGGTTGGTTGGGATACGACAGGTATAGAAAGATCGGCTGAAGCACGTTTAAAACAATCGGCGTCTACACGTGGGAGACAACGGCCTATTGAATGGCGTCAACGGATTTCAGAATCACTTCGTGGTAAAAGTCATAGTGAAGAATTTAAGGAAAAGTGCAGGCAAAACAATCTTGGTGAAAAGAACCCAAATTTTGGTAAATCACATTCAGCTGAACGTAAAATGAAAATTGCAGAATCTTTAAAAAATAATGAACGAGTTATTTGTCCGCATTGTGGGAAAGACGGTGCAAAAAGCCCTATGCAACGTTGGCATTTTGATAATTGTAGAAATTTAAGTAACATACGGTTATAATTTTTAATTGTGTTAAAAGAAAAGGAAAGAAATATGAAGCACTTCGATATGTCGAAAACTGTGTTTTATGAACGATATAAGCCAAGCTGTATTGATGATCTTGTTATTCCGCAAGAAATCAAATCTAAACTACAGAAGTACGTAAGCACGCAGGAAATCCCTAACATTGGTCTTTTCAGTTCTAATCCTGGAACCGGTAAGTCATCTACCGCTCACGCCATCATTAAAGAAATTGGTGGAGAAGCACTATGGATTAACGCATCCATGGAAAAAGGTATTGACGTTCTTCGTGGTAAAGTCGGTAAGTTTGCGTCTCAATCAAGCTTTGATGACAACATTAAGATTGTTGTTATGGATGAGTTTGATCACTTCTCTAAAGATGGCCAGGCTGCATTCCGTGGATTCATTGATGAATTCTCAGCGAACTGCCGCTTCATCTTCACAGGTAACTACAAAGAAAAGATTATTCAACCGTTGTTGGATCGCCTTGAAGTGTATGACTTTAACACATTCAGCAAAGAAGAAATGATCAAGCCAATCTTTGGTCGGTTGAAGTTTATTTTAGAAAATGAGAAAGTTCAGTATGACCCGAAAGCGCTTGTTCCTATTATTAATACTTACTATCCTCGCATACGGTCAATGGTCGGCGCTTTGCAAAAGTACTCCAAAGACGGAGAATTTAAAGTCTCGGAAAGCGAACTTGACGACGTAAACGTTTTCGATAAAGTTATGCAATGGGTAAATCCTAATTCATACACCGAAATGATCACCGAAGTCAATAAACTCAACGGCCCAGATAACATGTACACGTTCTTGTACAACAACGCAGCAAAGTATTTCCAACCACAGCATTATCCAACGGTTGTCATTACGATTGCTAAGTATCAGCATATGTCTGATTCTGTTCGTGACAAAAACTTAAACTTGGCGGCATGTTTAACAGAACTTATGAAGGTGAAATCATGAAACTGAAAGAGTACATTGCTAAACTTGAAGT
>ERZ650308.1878-NODE-1878-length-10559-cov-4.911748_pt1 | contig 10559 bp, 12 predicted proteins | sample MGYA00376244_ERZ650308 | MGnify/ENA primary metagenome ERZ650308 (study PRJEB26733, sample SAMN07839295) | wastewater metagenome | biome: small river; feature: stream; material: water | place: USA: North Carolina | collected 2016-04-26 ...
GCCCTGTCGTGAACCCACCAAGTCCACCGGCCGCCGCAGACAGGCCTATATCCGATTTCTGGGCATTCAGGCCGGAGATGTTGGCGTCAAGGCTGCTTGTGATCGACGCGATCGTATTGGCGAGATTCTGGTTCAGGATGTCAAGGTTCAACCCGGCATCGGTTTCAATCTGGCGGTTCAGGGGCGCGAAGTCTCCAAGGTCGATCCCGCTCGCCCCGGCGGCCACGGCGGTAGACCCCTCGATCTGCTGCTGGCGAAGAAGAAGCTGGCGGCGCTCATTTGCGGTCTGGGCCGCGACCTGCTTCTCCTGCACGCCCGCCGCCGTCCTCTGGGCTTCCTTCGCGCGAGAGATCGCCTTGTTCTGCTTCTGGGCCTGAATCGCCGAGACGCCAGCACCCGCCGCCGCCCCGGCTGCCGCAAGCCCAATCACCAATGGTTCAATCCCTGACATGGCTACCTCGTGACAATGCCCGTGGGCTCAAACCGGCCATCGAATCGGACCTGACTGATGCTCAGTGGGTGCGGGCATAATGCTGGGGTCCGAATCACAATCGTTGAGATGTCGGATTTCAGGCCCGTCCCGCTTACGAGAAACCCGAACGCATCCGGCGTGTACGGCGCAATCATGGCACGGGTCGCCAGCGCCTCGGACGTGTAATCGGGGTCAATTGCAATCTCATACGTCCCCGCCGTGGAGTGCGTCGTCGCGACACGCTCGATCGTCAGCGGGTCTGCCGCGATCGCCTTGCCATCCTGGGTGCGGGCGAAGGGGCGAGTGACCTGCACGCTGCTGGTGAAGTACCTGCCCAGCGTCACGGGGCCAGCGCCGTAGTTGCCGGCTTTGGTGATGGTCGTGGCCGTGTACGTGGCGAATGTGTCGATCTGCGTCCCCGGGGTCGTAAACCCAGCACCCTCCACGCCGACATTGATCGTTGATCCCTTGCCGGGGAACTGGGACGAACCAGCCAGAACGGTCGGCGTCGCCGGCAGCGTCCACGTTGTCGTCCCCGCCGAATGCACGCCCGTCAACTCCACTTGCCGGTCAAGGTGGATCGCGTATGGGTAGCCCGTCCCCGGTTCTGGTCGGTACAGGGCGATCTTCTCCAACGTGTACAGCCCAAGGCACATCCGGGCCTCGCCGGCACCCAGCGCCGCAGTGTCCACCGCCACCGTGAAAGTGTCGGTAGTCACGTTGGAGATCACAAACGACCCGTTCAGTCCCGCGATGGTCGCGTTGTCGAATACCACGGTGTTGCCATTGGAAAGTCCATGCCCAAAGCTCGTCACCGTCGTGGGACTCCCCGCCGCAGTTGTCACCGTTGTGGTGTTCTCAACCAACATCCATAGGTCGTCGCGCAGAACCGAGATGTCGCAGATCCGGTAGCCTGCGTCAAATTCCCACTTGGACCACGACGACATGAGTTTCCCGCCGCCCGTGGCCGCCTGCCCGTTGTAGCGGAAGAAGTGGACATACACCTCGTTCCCATCGTCCGGGAGAATGAAGATCACGCTGTGGGTGTTGGATGCCGCCAGACTCCTGGCCGGGGAAGGCACGTAGCGCGGCACCTGCAAAGTCACGTCGCCCGCCTCCGACGAAACGCGAAGATCATCGTAGAAATATTCCCGTAGCCGCGTGTAATCACCAGCCGTACCAAGAAAGTAGACATAGCCGGAGAGGGGAGCGGGGAAAATCTCCTGCGAACGAACCGATGCCGATGGCGTGAGTGAGGCGTTTGCATTCGTGAGCGTCTCGCTGAATGCGAGTTCGTAGATCGACTCCTGCGAAGTGAACACCACCAAGGCGTGACGAAAGGGAACGAGGAACTGCACATAGGAAGCACCCGCTGATGGCAGTGTCCTGTTGAACGGGTCGGAGTCCACGACGTTTGCCGCGTTGTCAAGAAAAAAGTTCTCGTGGTCCCCGGATTCGGAGAACGCCAGCCGTCCACCCTCTCCCGCATACACCCTCCTTGCGGTCCAGTGGGCCACGTCGTAAATCTTCTTCCCGTCCGCGAACAGCGGAGGGGCCGGATTGCTGCCCGAGTCTCCCGTCGCCCGCTCGTCAAATACGTCGGCACCAAATGCAAATGTGGTGGTGGATGAGCGGGTCAGCTTGGCTGGCATCTTCGTTGCATCAATCGCGGCGCTTGCCTGTGAAGGTGCGGCCACGCGAGTCCACCTGCTCTCTGGTGTTTCGGTCGGGCTGGAAAAACCCACCGATCCTGAGCCAACGTGAACGTCAACGCCAGTTCCATAGAACGGGTCGCCTGCGCCATCAGTCAGGTCGCCGTTTGCAGACAGGCCCGTCGCCTGCGGTGAAGTGGGCGCGTACACCACGCCCGGACCACCACGCCACGGCCCCGTGATCTGAAAGGCACCGCCTCCGGTCGTTTGTGGAACCCACGCACACAGGGCGTTGGGAGCGCCCGCGTCCCGCATGGCCTTCTGAAAAGCCAGTGCGATCCCGTGCATGTCCGTAATCTTGCCGTCCTCGATCGCGGACTTAGTGTTGACGACGGCTTCGACCTCCATTCCAATCCGGCAGATGTTCGTCTCGCCGTAGGCTGCGGCGGTGACGTTGGCGGCAGTGTCGGCGTTGTCGGCCCCAGGGCCGCCCGTGATGTAAATGGTGTCGTTGGGAAAGGTTCCGTCCTTGCCCGTGATGCGGAACCACCCTGCGGTGAATCCCGTGCCAGCCGACACGTAGATCATGTCGCCCTGTTGCCATGTGTAGGATGAAAACGCGCCAGTTTTCGTAATCGCACCTGTTGAGGTCGTGAACGTCGCCCCGGTAAACCCGGTCAGTGTGCTGCGCCGGAAGGCCACGCGGAACCCGCAGGCCTCGCCATAAGTCGCGTCATCCCAGTATCCGTAGTGGATCGCCCACGCATTCGTGATCGTCGGAAGATTGATGTGCCCGTAGGTAAGCGTCCCTACCCCGTACCGCCAGTGTCCAGCCGTCGCCCGCTCGTCGTCAACCTCGCTCTTGACGTAGTAGCCGTCCGTGGTCGTGTAGCTGATAACAGAGTCGTAGTCTGAACGCACTCGCTCTACCGAGTATGCGGCGCTTGTGGTCGTGCCCGTCGCAACCGTTGTATTCACCCACAGCACGTAATCTTCGATACGACGAGGGCGGATCTGCATCCCGGTCGCCGAGTTCGAGTCGATGTAGTCGTATCCGTCGTTGCCGCCCGAAAATCCGGTGATCGAACACTCGTTGCCGCCGACCTGAAAGATTCGCAGCTTGGGGGCTGACGCCCCACGTCCGTACACCACCATGTACTGTTGATCCCCACAATCCCACGGAAGCGTCCGCAGATCGCGGCCCGCGTCCTCGGTGAATGCGCGGTCAAGCCTGGAACCCGGGCGGCGGTGGAACCCGAACCCAAGGTCAAAGACCACGTTTGACGCGGCCTCTACCTGGTTCTCGCCACGCTGGTCGGGCGGCTGCTGGGATACCCCGCCATCCATGCACGGGGTGATGATGGTGTCGCGGCTCATGGTGTCCTTTTACTGACCACGCCCGGAAGATGCCGACATGGGCTGGAACGTCGGAGGAGCCTGGATCGCATCGGCACGATTCTCGCCAGCCTTCTCCACGCCAAGGTTTCCACGCTGACGCTCACGCTCGTTGAAGGCGTCCATCGTGGCGTCGGGATTCTTGTAGATCCGCCACTTCTGGATGATCTCCGTCGCCATCGAAGTCTTGAGTGCGGGGTTGATCGCCTCGAACCACGCGCGGTAAGCCGTCGTGTCATCCGCTGCGCTGGTGTTGAAGATCGGACCCGTGGCGATATCGAGCACCACGGTTTCGGTGCCGAAGGTTTTGGGCTTGCCGTTCTCGTACACCAGACCGTCTCCGGCCAACGAGAAGTTGCGGCCCTCGTAATCCCCCGCCCCGCGAACGGCCACGGCCATGTTGAACGTCAGTGCCGGAGAAGTTGCAGCCAGTGTGCGGACATTGAGGGTCGTGCCCGTAATTGAATACGAGACGTTGTGGGCGATGCCGCCCTCCACCCATCGCTGGAAATAGTCCTTCGCGTGGTCGTAGATGAACTGTTCGGCCTGCGTCTGGATAGAACTGCCGGTAAAGGCGAGTTCGGAGACGCTTCCAAGCTGAGGCAGTCCGATGTTCCGCAACATGCGGTTGACAAGCTCGAACAGCGTCATGCCTGAGACAGTGGGGGCGGTTGCGGTCATGGGTTACTCCGTCGAATGGACCACCCCGCAAAGGGCGGAAAGTTCCTGGTCGTCAATGGTTCGGTTGGCGGCAATGTGCTTCATGGCCGCGTGGATTTCGGATTGCCGGGAAAGCAGGGCGTCTGCGCAGTCGCGTGGAAGCGGGATCGACCGGGCGTAGTACCTCGTGTACGAGACCTCGCCGAAGCACACCACGGCAGCCACGTGCCGGTTGTACTGAGTCTCCCAGCGGATCGGCTCGTTCCCCTCAGAGTCAGTCCGATTCACCGGACGAACGTACTGGTGTGGCACCACCAAGGACGGCACCAGACGGCACGAATGGCCTGTGATCCACGCTCGCAGCGAAAGGTACTCTTCCTCGCACCCCCACCCCATGTACGCCGGCGCGTACCCACCCACCGCTCGCATCACCGTTCGGGGCATGAAGTACAAACCGCCGTATACGCACGGGACATTCCGGGGCTTGCGGCTCATGGTTGGGAGCGCCCACTTGGGCTCCCAGAATCCAGCCGCCTCCATCTTCAAATCCGCTCCCTGCCCATCAAATTCCGATGCCGACTCATACCCGGTGGAACGGGCACACAAGATCGCGCCGGGGTTCTTTTCGTGCTCCGCAACCAGCAGGTCGATCCAGTCCCAAGGTGGCCGCATGTGGGCGTCCATGATGACCACCGCGTCCCCGGTGCAAGCGTCCGCAGCAAGGTGCTTGGCCGGACCAGACCCAAGCCGGCGATCCGAACGCATCACCCTGCACCAAGGGCTCCACTTCGCAAGCCTGTCCTCCACGGGCACGACCGATCCGTCGTCGTAGACGATGACCTCGCACGGGCGCGTTTTGCTGGCGTCCAGAAGCGCAATCGTCGCTTCAAGGTCAAGCCCCTCGTTCAAGGCCGCGATGGCTACCGAAACTCTCACGGGCAGCAGTGCTCTTTCTGGATCGTTCCGTCACAGGTTCCAAGCCGGTCAATCTCGCCCGTTGCCCCATTCGAGAGGCTGGCGATCTCGTTGTCACAGTTGCCGATGGACGCGATCCCACCATCCGAACACGACGGTGGAGGGGTTGTGGTGCTTGTTGTCGTGGTAGTAGTCGTCGTGGTGGTTGTTGTCGTCGTGGTGGTAGTAGTCGTAGTTGTCGTTGTTGTGGTGGTCGTCGTGGTCGATGAAGTTGTTTCCGTGGTGGTCGTAGTTGTCGGAGTCGTAGATGTGGTCGTTGTCGTGGTTGGAGTCGTGGATGTCGTCGTGAAGCTCGTGGACGCGGTGCTGAACGTGATCGACGTTGTGGACTGCGTGGAGCTGGTTCCCCCGGTGTCGGCGAACGAATCGCCGCCGTCGTCCGTCCCGATAATCCAGCTTTGTGGAGGCCATGTGTCACTCACGGGAGGGAGACCCAGTTACCCTCGCGGTTGCGGAACCCGCGATTGATGTACGCCTCGGGCGTGTCCAGAATGTTCGTGTCGGCGGCCCGCAGACTTGCCCGCTTGGCAGCAGCCGACGCGCTCAGTAGTTTGCGTCCAATCTCCCGCACGCGAGACTGGTCGGTGTTCATCATCGCCGCGAACGAGATTGCCGCCTCAGACACCACCAATTCCGCGATCTCGTGGGGCATACAGCCGATGCTGTACCGCAAGACATACTCAAACTTATACCCTTCACTGAACTGATCCACGTTGTTGTCGAGGTCAACGAGGTAGCTGCCGATCTGTGTGAAGTTCCGCCACTCGTCACGCCCGTACGTGTCGATCGAGATGCAGCCCGTTGGGATCGTAATCCGGTTCGTAGACGCCGTGCCGGCAACTCCCGAAGCGATGTCGCCAGATCCGCCGTTGATATCGGTATCGACGTTTACCCAGTTCCCCAGCGGGTCAACCTCCACCACCTCAACGTCCTGAGCCGTGACACCCGAGCCGCCTGTGATGGAGATGGTTTGGCCCACCGTGGCCGTGGTAAACGCGCCGGTCTGGGTGATTCCATGGGTCGAATCCGTCCACGCTGCGTTCGTGAACGAGAACAGGTCGGGCTCAAGTTCGACGTTGTACCTGCGGTTGTAGTGCCAGCCGATCCCGCCGTTACCCTGAATCCGAAGATCGGCTTCGTCAAGCACACGCTCGCACTCGCCGACAGCCGAACCAGAACCCGTGGCAAGGGCGCTAGGCGTGGGCATCCCGCAGCGGCGGAATATTTCTTGGATGGCTTGAAGAGTTGTCATTCGGTATCTGGCTCAAGTTCTGCCACGGGGACGCCGTAGTAGTCGGCGGGCGGGCACGGCTGGGAGTTCCCGTCCTCGGTTGTGCGGGACAGGCCGCGAATCGAGTACGTGGTACCCTTGATGGAATCGACAATGCCACGGATCGTCACGCCAGGGGAAAGCGTGAACTTCACGGCGTCCTCCTTGGCGAACGCCTGTCCGGGCTCCTTGGTGAACGTGCGGGGTTTGCGTGCCATGCTGTTCCTTAGAAGCGGTTAGCAGCCATGCGCCAGCGGAAGATCGCCGTGGAAGCGCCGGGGGCTGCGGTGCAAACGATGTCAAACTGGGTGCTTGTGACGTTCTGGATGCTGACTGGTCCGATATTGCTCGTGGTTGTGTTCGTGAGCACGAGGGCAACGTCCTCGGCCCGCAGCGTTCGCCAAGCGGTGACGCTGTGAGTTACGGTGACGGACGTGGCCGCCGCCGTGATCGTGGCAGAACCTTCGTTTTCGGTCGCATACCCAATGTTGTCGGACAAGAGCGAGCCAGCGCTTGCCGTGGCCGAGAAGGCAACCTTGGTATTGCAGTCGGTGAAGTCGTTGCGGATGATCTTGAGTCCGGTATTCGCCGTGCTCTGGTCCACGTACACGCCGTATCCGATGTTGGCCGACGCCTTGGAAAAGACGTTCCCCTCCACGTGGGCGTTGGTATTTCCCTTGAGGTAGAGGTAGGCATTCATCGCCGTGGTGACGCCGCTGTAGGAGCATCGGTTGTCGCGGACGGTCGGGTCCGTGCAGTTGTAAATCAGGATGCCGCTGGCGTTGTCGGTGCCCTTCTCGAACGAGTTTCCCGACAGCAGCAGGCCCTTGATGTACTGGAACGAGCAGATTTCCTGCGTTCCCATCATGCGGATGTTGTTGTTGGAGAAAATCAGGCGATCGCTGGAAGTGCCCGCCGATCCGATGGCCTGGACGCACACCGTCGTCGTGCCGGTCTTCTCGATGACGTTGCTCTTGACGATTCCCGATCGGTTATACACCGTGTCGAGATTCAGCGTAGGAGCCGCCGTGCCAAGGCTTCGCATCACGTTGTCGGCGATGACATACTGCTCGCCAAGTTCGTCCTGCGTCGCGTGCGGGAACGTGCCGATGGTGTCGTGGGTAACGTCGCCGCCGGCGGTGTTGTCGCCGAAGACGTTGATGCAACCGCCGCCCGCGGAGTTGGTCTGGTCCATCCGATTCTTCGTGATGGCGAAGTGCCGGCATCCGTGCATAAGGATGCAGTGGCATGAGTCAGAAGCTCCGTCCTGCACAAAATCGTTGTCGTGGACTCCGATCTTGAATCCCTGGTAGGCCCACTGGAAGCCAGCCCGCGCCCGCGTTCCCGGGCTGCTGTTGGTTCCCACCGTTCCCCTGATGAGGTTGTTTCGGATCGTCCCACCCAGCGTGTACCCGCGGCCTCCGATGTTGTCATACCGGGCTTGATCAACCTCGCAGTACGCAACCTCGAAATAGTCCGAATCCATCAGGGCGATGTTGTACCCGCGCTGGCCCGTGGTGATGTCGGTGATGCTGAGTCCGGCGTTGATGACCTTGAGTCCATGAATCCGGCTGCGGGTTGTGCTGGCGAGCAGGATTCCAGCGTAGGAACCGCTGTCGGCCTGATTCGACCCGTTGCAGTCGATGACGCCGCCGCCCTCGATGATGACGTTGTCGACCTTGGTGTTGCCGCTGGAATACTTCTTCGTTGCGATGACGGGCTTGACAGCCGTGAACGCCGCGGCATGCGACGTCTGCCAGTTGGACGAGAAGTCGGTCGATGCGTAGGACGCGAGCGTTGCCGAGTTGTCCAGCTTTAGCGTGAGGCCCTGCGGGATTATGAGGCGAACATTCGAGTAATTGACCAGCAGCGTGCCCGAAAGGCGGAACGTGCCAGACCCGCTCAGGGAGACCTCGCCGCCACCCATCGCGCCCACCTTGTCGAGAAGGGCGTTGATCTGGGATGTGTTGCCCGTGGACGAACCGCCCATCGTGGCGACACGGCTGGTACGGCTGCGGGGGACTGAGACTCCGCGAACGGTTTGGAGCAGCATGGGTTCTCTTTCAGGTCAGCTTGCATTCGATGGTGCTGGTGTTGACGGTGCCCGTGCCCGCAAACGCTGTCTGGATGCCGACAAGGAACTCGTTGCACCCGTTCAGGTCGAACGTGTGATCTTCAAGGGACGTTGACGTGTACTGCCACGTGCCGTCGTCCACGTCGTTGGTAACGTCCACCGTGAGCGTGGAGGTGGACGCCGACCCCAGCGTGGACAGGCGTTCCCACGATCCGACCTCAGTCTCGCTGAGGCGGGTACGACCAAAGACCGCAATGACGGGGCTGGTGGGTGCGGTTACGGCTCGGTCGTACTTGAGGCGGAAGGTCGCGCGAGAAGCGCGGCCCATCGTTTTGATCTGGTAGTGGACCGCCGACGTGATCTCTGTGGTCGGACTGGTGATGTTCGCGGCGTCCTGGGTGTTCGGCCCTGTCGCCGCAACCGCCGTAAACCACGAGGCCGTGATGGAGATGGGCGCGACGAGCGTTGCGTTCGTCGTTCCGAGTGATGTTGATCCGTCAAATACAGTAACAGCCATTGGATTCCTTGCCTTCCGTCAGTTGCTCGCCGCCCTTGTCGCCTCTCGTTCCAGTCCGACGATTGCGGCCAGGTCGTCTGAGCTTTTTCGCATCGACGCGAGTTGTTCGTCCATTCTCCGCATCCGTTCGTCGTGAGCGTCGCCCTGCCTCTCAAGGCTCGCCGTCGTTTCCTTGATGTTCCCCGAAATGGTGCTAAAGACCTTGGCACCGGGAGAGAACACCTGTTTCCACAGAATGATGATGATCGCGGTACAGAGCACCATGAACGCCCCGATCACGCCGAGAGATTCAATGGCGTGGGGCACGTCTGCAATTTGGGAGGCGTCGGTGATGTTCACAAGGGCGTTTCCTGTGTAGGGGGACCGATTACGCCGTCGTTGTCTAAGTCCCGGTGCAACCGAGACTCGATCCACCAACGATGGGCGTAAGCAAACAACCCGCCGCAGCACAGGAATGCCACCACTCCCGAACCGATGATCCACGGCAGGTACTTGACGAGCAGAACTTTGAGGGCGATCGCCATGACGCCAGCGGCCACGAGTCCGGCGGTTGCCCACGGCTTGGCCTTGGCGGGGCTGTAGAACATCAGGACCACGCTGAGGGCGGCGAGGATCATGCAGCCGTTGAAGATCCACGTCAGCACGCCATATCCACCCGCCGCCTGCGTTGCCGTGAGGGATTCGCCGGCCTTGCCGACGACGCGAGAGGCAGAGTCGCCCCACGATGAGCAGCCGGGAAGCGAAAGGAACATCAGCACGCACGCGGCCATCAGGCCAAGGCCAATCAGGGCCACGCCGATGATGGCAACGCACGAGGGGAAATCGGGATGGTCGCGGAGTTTCATGCCAGCACTCCCGCCGCCACAGCAGCCCAAGCGATCTTGCACACCACATGGGCGGCCTGGTCGAAGTTGATACCTGTGACCTTTTTGCACTTGAGAACGTCGATGATGAAGTGCAACGCGAACTCGCCAGCAGCCAGATAGACGCTCCCCGTGATAATGGCGACAGCCCCCGCGTGAATGGCACAGTGGGCGGTCATGCAGTGCCACCACGGGATTCCGAAGTGCGGCTTGGAAAACGAACCCTTGCCCTGCGCGAGGAAGTCGCCCTGCAACGGGTAATCGCAAAGGAAATGAGCGGCCAGAAGAAGGATCAGGATCATGCCAGCACCGCCCCACACCCCGCCATGAACGCGATCGGGGCAAGCAGGCAGAACAGGACGCACAGGATGGCCTTGATGGTGCGTTTCATGCAACCTCCGCAGTCAGGGGAACCGCCGCCTCAATCCGCTTGCGTGCGATCTCCACGTACCCGGGGTCGATCTCGCAGCCGATGAATTTGCGGCCCGTCTGCATACAGGCGACGCCGGTGGTGCCGGAGCCCATGAAGGGGTCGAGGATGGTGAATCCAGGAAGGCTTGACCGTTCGACAAGCCACGTCGCCCACGCAATCGGCTTTGCGCATGGGTGGTTTACCTTGTTCGCGTCGTTGGGATACTTCTGGCCGCAGGAGTTTGCCCGCGATCCAAGGCGATTGGCAAG
>ERZ650308.1881-NODE-1881-length-10549-cov-19.382028_pt1 | contig 10549 bp, 10 predicted proteins | sample MGYA00376244_ERZ650308 | MGnify/ENA primary metagenome ERZ650308 (study PRJEB26733, sample SAMN07839295) | wastewater metagenome | biome: small river; feature: stream; material: water | place: USA: North Carolina | collected 2016-04-26 ...
TGTCGCCTGAGAGTTCGACTTTGGAAGCAAAGGTGGCTTGGGGCATGTCTGCCAACGCCGCCAACATTTGGCCAGTTTGGTTGCAGTCGTCGTCAATCGCTTGTTTGCCCAAGATCACCAAGCCAGGTTGCTCTTTGTCCACCAAGGCTTTGAGCAGCTTGGCCACGGCCAAAGGTTGCAGCTCTTCAGCGGTCTCCACCAAGATGCCACGGTCAGCGCCAATGGCCATCGCGGTGCGCAAGGTTTCTTGGCATTGGGTCACGCCGCAAGACACCGCGATGACTTCCGTGACCACGCCCTTTTCTTTGAGGCGCACGGCTTCTTCCACCGCGATCTCATCGAACGGGTTCATGCTCATCTTGACGTTCGCAATGTCAACGCCCGAGTTGTCCGACTTCACGCGGACCTTGACGTTGTAGTCCACCACGCGTTTGACAGCGACCAAAACTTTCATGATTACCTCTTTAACTATCTAAATTCAATTAATCTGCAAACTGACCAGCTGACTTGATGACGGGGCCATAACGCAAAGTTTCTTTTTCAAGCCAAGTTTGCAAACCGGCAGGTGTCAACTTGTCATCAGAAACAATCATTGCGCCTGCATCTGTCAACTTGCCTGCTACAGCAGGGTCTTTCAATGCAGCACGCAGGGCTTGACCAAATTTTTCGATGGCAATTTTGGGCGTGCCTTTAGGTGCGTACACACCATGCCACACCACCATTTGGAAGCCTGGAAGACCTTGCTCGGCCAAAGTTGGGGTATCAGGCATTGTTTTGATACGTGATGTGGTTGTGACACCGTACAGTTTGACAGCACCGGCTTTAATATGCGGTGTCGTTGATGTGGTTTGATCGCATAGCAAATCCACTTGACCGCCCAACAATGCGTTCATCGCAGGAGCTGTACCTGAGTAAGGAATGGTGGTTGCATCAGCACCTAGAGCTTGACGCAAAAGAACACTGCACAGGTGAGACACCGCGCCTAAGCCAGCATGGGCGATATTGACCTTGTCACCATTTGCCTTCATATAAGCAGCAAGTTCTTTGAAATCTTTGGCTGGCATGTCTTTGCGAGCGATCAATGTCATGGGTACATCCATGACTTGGCTCACATATTCAAAATCAGTCAAAGGGTTGTAGGGTAGCTTTCGGTAAAGCGCTGGTGCTGTACCCATTCCGTTATGGTGAATCAAGAATGTGTAGCCGTCAGGTGCAGCTTTAGCCACATAGTTAGCTGCAATGGTTCCACCTGCACCTAACTTGTTCTCAACGACGACGGGCTGGCCGAGCGTTTTACTCATTGAGTTTGCGATCAGTCGCGCTGGGACATCAGTCGGTCCACCAGCAGCAAATGGCACTACCAAGGTGATGGCCTTGGTAGGGTACGTTTGCGCGCTCGCACTGACAGCACAAACAGCACAGATAGTGATCAATCCAAATTGTTTTGTAATGGATGAAAAGAGTGTTTTCGTAAATTTCATTTCAGTCTCCTTGTTTAAATTGCTTTTGCGTGACGCATGTTTTGAATGCGTTCATTTGAAAATCCCAACTCTGAAAGAATGCTTTCAGAATGCTGCCCCAATCCGGGAACCGCATCCATTCGAGGATTGAATGCATTGGTTCTTCCTGGGGGCAGGAGTGCAGGAATCGGCCCTTCTGAGGTCCCCACAGAAACCCAACGATCGCGCGCCTTCAATTGCGGGTGATTCCAGACATCGTGCATGTCATTGACATGTGCATTTGCGATTTGAGCGTCTTCAAGCAGCTTCACTACTTGCTCAGCGGTCAGCGCATTGAATGTTTGATCGATGATTTCTTTGAGTTCAATTCGATTGGCAACGCGATCCGAATTTGACTTAAATCGGACATCAGTTGCGAGTTGTGGCGCCTTAAGGACCACCTCACAAAAGGAAGCCCATTCGCGCTCGTTTTGCAAACCCAGCATGACCGATTTACCGTCACCGGTATTGAATGGGCCATAGGGATAAATCGTGGCATGTGCCGCGCCTGCGCGAACAGGTGGCTCTGCGCCTTCATACGCGTAGTACATTGGGTAGTTCATCCACTCAACCATGCTCTCCAGCATCGACACATCGATGTTGCAACCCTTGTTGGTCTTTTGTCGCTGAATCAGCGCAGACAAGATGTTGGTGTAGGCATACATGCCTGCCGCAATATCAGCGATTGAACAACCCGCCTTAGATGGTGAGTCTGGTGTACCTGTGACGGATAGGAAGCCGGACTCGCTTTGGATCAGCAAGTCATAAGCTTTCTTATCGCGGTAAGGGCCATCATCACCGTAGCCTGAGATATTGCAAACAATCAGTTGAGGATGTTTGTCGCACAAGGCCTCGTAAGAGAGACCCAGACGGTCTGCCGCACCAGGTGCTAAGTTCTGCACCAAAACATCCGCCTCTTCCAGTAACTTCTCAAGCACTTCTTTGGCATCTGGATGCTTCACATCCAGTGTGATGCTCTCTTTGGAACGGTTGGTCCACACAAAGTGCGAGGCCAAGCCCTTTACGCGTTTGTCATAGGCTCTAGCGAAATCACCAGCACCTGGACGTTCGACTTTGATAACACGTGCGCCTAGGTCCGCCAGTTGTCGCGTGCAAAACGGAGCAGCAATTGCATGCTCAAGTGTGACAACAGTGACACCATCAAGTGGTCTGCTCATTTGTATCTCCCCAATTAAAAGGACCGTGGAAGTCCCAAAATGTGCTCAGACACATACGAATAAATCATGTTTGTCGAGATAGGGGCGACTTGATACAAACGTGTTTCGCGGAATTTTCGTTCGACGTCATATTCACAGGCAAACCCAAAGCCACCGTGGGTTTGCAGACAGACGTTTGCGGCCTCCCAAGAAGCTTTCGCCGCCAGGAATTTCGCCATATTGGCTTCTGCGCCTGCATTTTGTTGCGCATCAATCTTTGCGCAGGCGCTCCAGCGCATCAAACTAGCCGCTTCAATTTCAATCAATGCATCTGCGATCGGGAATTGGATACCTTGGTTTTGTCCGATCGGACGACCAAAGACCACGCGATCCTTCGCATATTTGGTTGCGCGATCAATGAACCAATAGCCGTCACCGATACATTCGGCAGCGATAAGTGTTCGCTCGGCATTCAAGCCATCCATGATGACCTTCAAGCCTGCGCCTTCAACGCCCAACAAGCTGTCTTCTGGCAACTCGAGGTTGTCAAAGAAAAGTTCGTTCGTTTCGTGGTTCACCATATTTGGAATGGGACGAACGCTCAAGCCATTGCCGATGGCCTTATGCAAATCCACGATGAAGCATGAAAGTCCTTCCGACTTACGTTTAACTTCACTGAGTGGCGTTGTGCGCGCCAACAAGATCATCAAGTCGCTGTGCTGAATGCGTGAAATCCACACTTTCTGTCCATTGATCACCCAACGGCCATCTTTTTTTACAGCAGTCGTCTTGAGCTTTGTGGTGTCACTGCCTGTTGTCGGCTCGGTCACACCCATCGATTGAACCCGCAATTCACCTGCGGCAATCTTTGGGAGATACATGTCTTTTTGCTCTTTCGTGCCACTGCGTGTGATGGCATTCATTACATACATCTGACCATGACATGCACCGGCATTTCCACCCGAGCGGTTGATCTCTTCCATGATCACAGAAGCTTCTGCCATCGACAAACCTGAGCCGCCGTACTCTTGAGGAATGAGTGCAGCCAGCCAACCTGCTTTGGTCAAAGCATTCACAAACTCTTCTGGGTAAGTGCGCTCTTCGTCGATTTTTCGGAAGTACTCATCCGGAAATTGCTTACAAATTTGACGCACTGCGTCACGAATTTCTTGGTATTGATCTGGATCGTTAAACATCTGGTTCTCCTTAATTTTTTTCAAGTTAGCGTGACACTTGCATCCATGGCGATGTGCCCTTCGGGCGTCACAGCCCATAACTTCACAGCTTTGTCACCCTCTTTGCGTGCGCACACTTTGAAAGGCGCAATGTCAAAAATGGGTTTCATGGCTTTAAACGTGAATGTTTTGACTTGCGCGTTCGGCATAGAGCGATGCAGCAGATCTAAAAGCAGTGTGGCAATCAATGGGCCGTGAACGATCAACCCTGGATAGCCTTCCACTTGCGTGACGTAGCGACGGTCGTAGTGAATCCGGTGACCATTGAAAGTCAATGCTGAGTAACGGAACAACAACACATCATCAGGATGGATCTCACGAGTCCATGTGGCATTCGTTGGCGCCAAAACGCCCTCTGGTGCAGGCTCACCTGGAGCTGGCATGTCGCGGTAAACGATGTCATGCTGCTCCGTAATGGCCAACTGCCCTTCCGCGCGAATCTGGTGCTCGACATTGACAAATACCAAAGGACCTGTACGTCCTTCCTTCAAGCGAACGTCCAAGATCTTGGAGTTTCTGCTGATCGCCTGTCCGGCGCGAATGGGCGCATGAAACTCAATCCGGCTGCCCGCCCACATGCGACGTGGCAAAGGCACTGGAGGCAAGAAACCACCTCGCTTGGCGTGTCCATCTGCCCCAATCTCTGACTGCTTATGCAAAGGCAAGAAGTACAACCAATGCCAGCATGGAGAAATCTCATTCCCCAAATCAATGGCATCGTCTCTATCCAAAGTCGCACTCAATGCTTTGAGGGGAACAACAGTCGCAACATCGTGCGTTGACTCAGTTCGATTGATCCAAGTCTTGAGATGCTCAATATCCATACTCATCACTTTCTCCTCTTTTTCTTGAAGTTGAAAGAATTTTGAATATTCGCAAGATATTTGTAAAATACTTAATAAGACTATTGGTTATCTGATTTACGTATATCAAGACTCATGAAACTTAGACAACTTCGGTATTTCATTGGGGTGGCAGAAGCTGGCAGTCTTCTTCGTGCAGCGGGGCGCTTGCACATCGCACAACCTGCACTTGGACAACAGATTGCCTCGCTAGAAGACGAATTGAAGGTTCAGCTTTTTAAACGCTCAACGCGAGGCATGACGTTAACCAACGAAGGTTTGGTGTTTCTTGAGCATGCCAAGGTCGTGCTGATGGATGTCGACCGTGCTAAAGAGTCGGTACGTCATGCCTCCAACGAACCACAAGGTGAAGTGGTCATTGGACTACCCACAACCGTTGCACTTGCGGCAACCGTGCCACTGTTGAGCGCATGCAGAGAGCGGTTTCCTCAAATCAAACTAAAAGTCGTTGAGGCATACAGCGGATACCTCAAAGAGTGGCTTCAGACAGGTCGTCTTGATTTAGCAATGCTGTTTGGTGATGAGCCAGATTCAGATTTGGTGAAGCGAGTATTGCTTGAAGAGACATTAGCTCTTGTTGCTCCGCCCGACAGCAAAAAACTACCCCAAACCATCGCGTTGAAGCAACTAAAGAATCTCGATCTCATCTTGCCTGCAAAGGGACACGGATTGAGGCGAATCATTGATGACGCATGTCACCCTCAGGGGATTGCATTGCAAGTCATTGCAGAAATTGACTCATTAACTAGCGTGAAAAAAGCAGTGGCCGCTGGCATCGGTTGCACGGTGTTGCCCATGGCCTCCGTGGCAGAAGAGGTGGCTCAAGGCATCTTGCAAGCCGCAACCATCAAAGACAACAGCATGAAACGCCGCATCGTGTGTGCGACAAGCGTGACACGACCGACCACAGCAGCCAGTGCGGCAGTGATTAACCTCGTTACCGAGCTAATTCGGGGAATGGTTGGCGCTGGCAGTTGGCCAGGGCGTTGGATTGGCGAAGTGCGCACGGGTTAGTGTGCGCCTCCGTTACTTCAGTACGAACGGATTTGCAGTGACTGCACCACTGTTGATCCAAACACACTTAGTTTGCAAGTATTCACGAACAGCATCGATCCCGTTTTCGCGGCCTAATCCTGAGTCTTTGTAGCCACCAAACGGCGCCATGAAACTCACTGCGCGGTATGTGTTGACCCATACGGTTCCGGACTTCAACTGATCTGACATGCGAATCGCTCGACCAATGTCCTTTGTCCAAACGGCAGACGCGAGTCCAAAACGAACATCATTGGCAATCCGAAGTGCATCAGCCTCGTCTTTAAATCGAATCACAGAGAGAACTGGGCCAAAGACCTCTTCCTGTGCAATTCGCATATCGTTCTTCACCTCGGTGAAGATGGTTGGCTGGACAAACCAGCCTTGGCCACAACTGGCATCCGCACCTTTTTCTCCACCGAGCGCAATCTTGGCTCCTTCTTCACGTCCGATGTCGATGTAGCTCAACACCTTCTCGTACTGAGGTGGTGTTGTGACCGGACCAACTTGAGTTTCGGAACTCATGGGATCGCCCATTTTTGCGGTCTTTGCAAATGCAACCAACTTCTCTACAAACGCATCATGAATGCTGTCTTGAACCAACAAGCGAGAACCGGCAATGCAGGTTTGACCGGAAGCCGCAAAGATACCGGAGATGGCACCAAACACAGCTTGGTCTAAATCAGCGTCTTCAAAAACAATGTTGGGCGACTTACCGCCTAGCTCCATCGCAGTATGCTTTAACAAGCGACCAGCCTTTTCATTGATCAATCGACCAGTTGCATCGGAACCTGTGAAACTCACTTTCGCAACCAAGGGGTGCTCAACCAAGGTTGAGCCAACATCTTGGCCAAATCCTGTTACAACGTTAAACACACCAGATGGGAAACCTGCTTCATCAAAAAGTGCAGCGAACTCTAGTGTTGATGCAGAAGTGAACTCTGACGGTTTGACAACAATCGTACATCCCGCAGCAAGAGCAGGCGCAATTTTCCACGTCGCCAAAAGCAAGGGGGAGTTCCATGGCGTAATTGCAGCCACGACGCCAACTGGCTCGTGTCGCGTGTAGGCAAAGTATCCCTTCTTGTCCAAAGGCAAGGTTGAGCCTTGAATCTTGTCAGCCAAGCCACCAAAGTAATAGAAGTACTGAGGTATGTAATTCAGCTGCCCTTGCATCTCAGCAAATAGCTTGCCGTTATCGCGCACCTCAGTGGCCGCAAGCTTGGCTGCATCACGCGCAATCAAGTCACCCAACTTTCGCATCAATGCACCGCGCTGTGTTGCCGTCATTTCAGCCCAAGGCCCAGAAGTCAAAGCCGCATGCGCAGCCTCAACGGCTAGGTTGACATCACGTGCATCGCATTTGGGTATCTCTGCCCACACTTCACCGGTGTATGGATTTTGTGTTTCAAACCACGCACCGCTTTGAGGGTCCAGCGTTTGACCATTAATTTTTAATTGATATCTCTTCACAACTGGACTCCTGCTAGGTGGTGACTACTTCTGTGATTTAGAAAGGCTTTAAGCCCAATGCTGCGCGGAAGCGATTTTTAATGAACGGCCCATCTCTTGGAGGCAATGCGCGCTCAGGCTCATTGGAGTCAATGAAGACTTGAACAAATGCAGTGCCGCTCTTTGCCTTGATGCGTTGAACGACTTTCTTGCACTCATCCATGCTTGAAATCGATTCTGAATCTTTGATTCCAAATCCCTTTGAAATTGCCACCAAATCAGCGCCCAAGCTTGAATGGCTTTGTTGCATACCTGTCTCGCCAAAGTGACCGTTATCAAGCACAACGATCGTCAGGTTTTTTGGTTGCTTTGTTGCAATTGTTCCAAGACTGCCAATACCCATGAGCTGCTCACCATCACCGGTGATGACAACCACTGATTTCTCAGGCTGAGCCAATGCGAGTCCAAGACCGATGGATGTTGAACCACCCATGGCACCCCACAAATAGTAATTTGTATGGCGATCACCAGCTGCAAAAACATCGTACGCGGCAGAACCCAAACCGGTAACCACTAACGATTCGGGCGTTTGAGACAGTAGCGTTGACACAAACTCACGACGGTCAATACGCTTTGATTTAACTGTTGTATTCATTAGTTACGCTCCCACTTTTTACGACCGATCAAACTTTGGCTCAACAAAACAGCCACCTTTTCGCCTGCTTGGAAAGCGGCGTCATAACCTGCGCTGACAATTTCAGCAGCGTCTTCTGGCCTAGATACTCGAAGTACATGGATTCCCATCAGCTCAAGTGCAGCTTGCGTAGCCTTACCCATAGGACCTTGCCATGGGTTGAATTCGGCGTATTCGCCACGCATAGTGATGATGGTGAAAAATGGGAAATCGCCAGATTGCAACAGTGAAAACATATTGACGCAGTTGCCTACGCCGCTGCTTTGCATTAGCAAGACACACTTCTTTCCGCCCAACCAAGCGCCGCAAGAAAGTGCGACGCCTTCTTCTTCTGTTGTCAAAACAACGTCTTCGATATCTGGGTCTGCGATTGCGCTACGAATCACGTGCGCGTGTCCTGCATCTGGCACATAGGCGATTTGATCGACGCCACCTTCTTTTAAAACATTGAAGATGTCTTTCTGCCAGTCTGGAACTGATTTGGCTACTGATGTCATGGTGACTGAGTTCTCCGTGTTGGTATGGAGAAATCATAATTTCGAATACATGAGAAGATAAAATAGTATTTTGTAATGTCTGCATCAAATTCCAACATAGGAAACACATCATGGATTTCCGTCAACTCAAAACATTTCTGACTGTTGTCGATACCGGCAACATCACAAGAGCAGCAGAAATCCTCCACCTTGTTCAGCCTGCAGTTTCAAGACAAATCAAACTTTTAGAAGAAGACCTTGGCACGCCACTTTTTGAAAGGCAACGCCACGGCATGGTGCCTACTGAGGCCGGAAGGATGTTGGTTGATTACGCTCGACGTTCGATGCTTGAACTAGACAGAGCGCGAGCTGAAATTGTTGGAGCAAAAAACGGTATTGGTGGCATCGTGACCTTGGGACTATTGCCCAGCACGATTGATGTTTTATCTGGACCGTTGCTTTCATCAATCGCCGCTAAATATCCTGGCATTCGATTACGTTTGGCTATGGGATACGCTGGCACATTGGCAAAATGGCTGGAGTCCGGAGAAATTGATGCTGCGCTACTTTATGGCGCCGAACACTTGCCAAACATTGACATCAAGCCATTAGTCGAAGAACCACTATGGGTTGTATGGCCGAAAAGCTACAAACTTAAAGCAGGGAAAACAGTAAGCCTCAAAGAGTTCGCAAAGCATCCTGTCATCTTGCCAAGCACTTCCCACGGAATACGTGCGCTTATGGATCATGCTTGTGCTGTGGCGGATATCCAGCTTGAGATAGCAGCAGAAGCTAATGCGCTGAGTGTGCAAAGAAGTCTCGTCATTAACGGACATGGCTTAAGCATATTGCCACCGTTGGCTGTCACTGAAGATTTGAAATCTAAGCAGCTCGGGGGCGCTCCCCTTTCATCTCCCTCGATTTCACGAACGATTGTTCTGGCAACTCCAAACAATCGACCCAGTGGTCAACACGTTCAATGCGCAGTCGACTTGCTCACCGAGTGCGTTAAAGAATCAGTGGTCACAGGAAAATGGCTTGAAGGAAAGTGGCTGATTTCAAATTAGTTGATAATTTTCACAAACTTGATGACGGCTTCGTTCCAGCAATACGCTGCTGACCTTCAGTGTTGTTCGAAATTCGTACTTAATGTCATTTAAAAGCAGCGTTTAAAACATGAGCGACTCTTACAGCCGCCATTACCAAGCGCAATTCAACAACAGACTTCGCTCTATCTACATATTCGGCAGGAAGTTGATCTATCACTTTTAACGAGTTATTGCACGAAAAATCCGGCAATGCAGCATAGACAAATGAACGAGCCAAATGTTTAGATTCAAGAGCCCAGTCTGTATGAGTCCCTGAATTCCATTCTTCAATTTGAGGCCTGTGTTTTTCAAGTAGGAGAAGGGAAACTTCACGTAAATTTCTCCCTCGGATAATTTTTTGTACAAACCCCGTGTCCCATTCCGAGTGCAAATTATTGCGAGTTCGCCCAATCAACACTTCGTTCCCACCTCGATCATTGTTATCAGCAACATGTAAAGGCTGGTGTAAATCCCCAATCAAATGAACTAAGACTCGTACAGCAAAAACTTTTTCAGAAACACTCGAGATGGGGCTCGATAAAACTCGCCTGTATTGTTCAATCCGAGCGGTAATGCAGTCGCCTTGTGAACAAGCATCGCTCCATTCTTTTTGATTACAAATTGGCATATTGATGTAGTGCCATTTGTTAGACCCTCGAATAGAGCGCATTAACGGAAGTCGCTCGTCATCCATCCATACTGCAATCTCGGCCAAATCAGCGGCAGGGATGATGGTATTGAGACGAATCCTAGCTTCATTAGTAAGAAGCTGCTCGGCAATGTGCCCTGTTATTTGATGACCTGAACGCCCCCAAGCTTGAGCTTGTCCGACGCAAAGTGAATACACCGTAAGAATAAAAAACGTAATTTTTAACATGCTTTATGCCTGCATCTTGTTGTAACAGTAAAACTGTTACAACAACTGAAAGCCCTTATTTTTTGGGCTCATTACGCTTGTAACACGTACTATCGGATTACGGTTATCGTGAGCGATAGCATGTTTGCCGTCTTGGCGCAGTTCAATTTGGGCATCGCTCAGCACCTCCATCACAT
>ERZ650308.1882-NODE-1882-length-10547-cov-3.605890_pt1 | contig 10547 bp, 7 predicted proteins | sample MGYA00376244_ERZ650308 | MGnify/ENA primary metagenome ERZ650308 (study PRJEB26733, sample SAMN07839295) | wastewater metagenome | biome: small river; feature: stream; material: water | place: USA: North Carolina | collected 2016-04-26 ...
AATTCTTCTAGTCAGAGTTTCTCTGGGACAAGTAATGGACTGACGATTGAACAAGTACAGACTCTAATCACTAAGGAATTAGAAGTAGTTAGAATGGAGGATGTTGAAGGTGAGCCAAATCCGTTGGATGTTGTCTTTGATTTAGGTCCAGGAAAACCTACTAAAAAAATATATTTTGACAAACCAGAATTGGCTGAGTTAAATGCCATAAAAGAAGAACTTCGAACGTTTCATGAGGCTATTGTTTTGGATCAAACCCCAATTGTTTCAATTGAAGATGGTTACAATGCTTTAGATGTAGCGCAACGAATTTTAGAAAAATTGAAATCACCTAATTCTTTCATACAATAATTTAGCTTTTTTATCGTTAATCAACCACATTACTATTTATGTTATTCAAAAAATTAATTTTATTATTTGTACTCGTAAGTCTCATAGCTTGTGAAAAAAACAATCCTGATCCAGCTTGGATTCAAGTGAATAAATGGACGTTGGTTGAAAATCCAGATTCTCAATTTCCAGTTGGTGAATTAACACAAAACTTCACGGATGCTACTGTGTATGTTGATAATGAGTTGATTGGAGTCTTTGAGATTCCATTTAAAATTCCCGTTTTGAAGTCAGGATCGAAATTAATTCGGATTTATCCAACTATAAAAAACAATGGAATTTCAGCAACTAAAAAGAAATACCCATTTGTTGAATATTATGAAATCACGGCTAATCTTGTTCAAAATCAGACGTTGGAAATCAATCCAGTAACACGTTACAAAGAATTTTTAAATATTTGGCTTGAAGATTTTGAAGATGCAGCTGTGAAAATCGAAAATGATCCAAATTCTTCCGTTCAAATGTTTACTGGAAATAATCCAGCTATTTTAAAATGGGGTAATTTTTACGGAAACGTTGATTTAACTGCAAATGATTCTTTATGGGTAGCATATACGAGCACAGATATGACCTTGCCAAAATGGACAGAAACGTATTTAGAAATTGATTATTACAATACTGCAAATATTGTTACAGGAGTATTAGCTATCAGTTCTTCAGCAATTAATAACAATCAAAATATTCAATTAAACAAGCAAAATGAATCAACAGTAAAATGGAAAAAGATTTACATTGACTTAAAAGAAATAGTTTCAAATGCTCAAAATGCTGAGTATTTTAAAATGTCCTTTCAATCCCTATTACCGGAAGGACAAGCTTCTGGAAAAATCTGTATCGATAATGTAAAAGTGATCCATTTTTAAGATGAAGCAACGTCATTTATTAAGTGTATTAATTTTTATAGACTGGTTGACAGCAACGTTGGCTTGGACTATGTTTTTTTATTTTCGTAAAACGATTATTGAAAAAAAAGACTTTGTAACGAGTGATACGTTCTATCTCGGTGTCATTTTTATCCCAATTGCTTGGTTGTTATTATACTATTTTCAAGGTACTTATCATGAGATAAAACGCCTTTATCGGTTTAAATTATTGAATCTAACTTTTTTTGGTTCTATAATCGGTTCGATCATTATCTTTTTCACCTTGCTATTAGACGATCAAATTGATGGTTATAAAATTTATTATAATTTAATTGTTCTAATTTTCACGATACATTTTTTGTTTACGATTATTCCAAGAATGATATTCATTACAATTTTAGTCAAAAGAATACATTCAGGGAAATTCAGATTTAAAACGCTATTAATAGGCGGAAGTGAAAAAGCAGTAGATATTTTCAACGAATTAAATGATTTACCCAAAGGGATCCATGATTTTGTTGGATTTGTTAATATCAATGGCGTAGATAAATTATTGGAAAATCAATTAACTTATTTAGGTCATGCAAATGATTTATCTGCTATTTTGCGCAACCTTGAAATTGAAGAAGTTATTATTGCACTTGAAAGTATGGAGCATAATAAATTGAAAGCTATTGTTGGTAAATTAGAAGGAAGTTCAATTCGTATTCGGATTCTACCTGATTTATATGATATTTTATCAGGACATGTTAAAATGACGAATATTTTCTCACCTTTATTAATTGAAGTAAATACAGAAACAATGCCTATTTGGCAACAATCTGTCAAGCGATTTTTAGATGTAATGATTTCAATTGTTTCAATTATACTATTAATACCTTTGTATTTGTTATTGGCAATAGCTGTGAAATTATCATCCAAAGGTCCAATTTTCTTCTTACAAGAACGCATTGGATTAAATGGTAAGCCTTTTCAAATAATTAAATTTAGAACTATGTTTCTGGATGCTGAAAAATTAGGTCCTCAACTATCTTCTTCAAATGATCCTCGAATTACGCCAATTGGTCGTTTCATGCGTAAATTAAGACTGGATGAATTCCCGCAATTTATGAACGTATTATTGGGTGATATGTCGTTGGTTGGACCTCGGCCAGAACGACAATATTACATTGATAAAATCAGTGAAATAGAGCCTCAATATTTGCATTTAACGAAAGTTAGACCAGGAATTACTTCTTGGGGACAAGTAAAATTTGGTTACGCAGAAAACGTAGAACAAATGTTGGAACGCATGAAATTTGATTTATTGTACCTTAAAAACAGAACCTTAGCATTGGATTTTAAAATTATGCTTTACACAATTTTAATTGTACTTAAAGCAAAAGGAAAATGATTATTTTACGTGAAATGTAAACATTTTTTTTCCTTCTAAAAATCCTTCTAACACATCACCAATTTTAACAGGTCCTACACCAGCAGGTGTTCCAGTGTAAATCAAATCACCTTTTTTCAAGGTCATGAACGTTGAGATATAAGCAATGATTTGATTGATGTTGAAGATCATTTCGGAAGATTTTCCTTGTTGAACAACTTGTCCATTTTTCGTTAATTCAAATGAAATATCAGCTGTGTTTAAACTCGAAACATCAATAAAATCAGTTGAAATAGGAGCGCTGTGTTCCCATGCTTTTGCAATTTCCCATGGTAATCCTTTTTCTTTGCATTGTTCTTGTAGATCACGAGCAGTGAAATCAATTCCTAAGGTTACAGCGGTATAATATTTGTGAGCAAATTTCTCTGCAATATTTTTTCCTACTTTATCAATACGGTAAACTAATTCACATTCATAATGTAGGTTTGAAGTAAAATCTGGAAAATAAAAATCATAGCCATTTCTCAAAATAGCCGTGTCAGGTTTCATAAAAAAAACTGGTTTCTCTGAAACAGGCGCATTCATTTCTTTCGCATGTTCAGAATAATTTCTTCCGATACAAATGATTTTCATTTTACTTAAATTTATTTTTTAATGCCGCTAATTTATCTTCAAGCGATTCAGTTGTTGATTTTATATCTTTTTCTAGCTTAATTTTTTCCATTTCTTTACGCAAACACTGTTTGGTATATAGTGGAAAATCAGCATCTAACATCCATCCATAATAACCAGGCTCTGTTTTCGCAACTTCTCTAATTGTTTTGTTTTTATGCTTGCCAAAATTATAAATTGCTTCACCTTTGTCATTAATTGCAAGTCTTCCAGCGAAATCAAGTAGGTTGTTATTTCCTGCTTTAGAAAAATTAGCAAGGAAATCAACATTGTCTTCTAATAATTCGTAACGTTCAATTTGTGCTTTTAACACATTCCATGTTGCTTCTGCATCGTACATGGCATTGTGCGCATTTTCAATTTCTTTAGCACAGTAAAACTTGTATGCTGCAGACAAGGTTCGTTGTTCCATTTTGTGGAAAATATTTTGAACATCAACAAACTGACGATTAGAAACATCAAATGTAGATTTTGCGCGCATTAATTCTTCTGCTAAAACTGGTATATCAAATTTATTAGAATTGTAGCCTGCTAAATCTGCATCCCCAATAAAATCTGCAACTTCATCTGCAATTTGAGTAAAAGTTGGTGCGTCTGCAATGTCGTTATCATATATCCCGTGAATTTCACTTACTTCAATAGGAATAGGCATTTCTGGATTTACACGTTTTAAATATTTTTCTTCAGAACCATCACAATTAACTTTGATAATTGCAATTTCAACGATACGGTCACTTGTAACATTTGTACCCGTTGTTTCAAGGTCAAAAATTGCCAATGGTTTTTTTAAAGATAAATTCATTTTTTGTGTTGTTTTATACAAAGTTAATAGAAATAACTAAAAGAGGCTGTTCATTTCTGACAGCCTCTAATTTTATTCCGTTTTCAATCCTACAAATTGATAGGGTGTGTATTTTTCTTGTTTATCAGCATCTGCATCGTAGGGTGGACCATCAACAATTGCCGATGTAATTACAATATTAACACGACCTTTATACGCTTGGTTTTCTTCAAAAAAGGCAATTAAATCGTATTTTAAATTTTCAGCCCTCATCTTTGTTAATTCTTCATTGGATTCGTAAGCTTTTGTTGGAACATTTGAAGCAGATGAATAAATATTGACAGTGACATTTTTTCTTCCATTATCTAACTGTTCAATAATTTGTTTTAAGAATTTTTTTAAATCACCTCTACGAGTTGTAATTTTATTTTTATTGTACTCAAAATAATGAAGAAATTCAAGGTTTTTAAATGTAGAAACAACAACTTCTTTAATTTCTGTAATTGAATCTTTAGCTGTATTTTTAATGAGTTTTATCGTTTTTGTTTTAGGGTCATAAATAAAATCACGTACTATTTTTTCGGATGAATTTGTAGAAGGTGTTGTGATAGATTCTCCAAATAGATCTTTTGATCCATCATCTTTTGTATAACTCATTTCATAAGTTTTATTTGGTTTTAATCCAAAGTAAATTAGACCATCACGAAGTCGTGGATAGATTTTTTGGTTTTTTTCAATATCTTCACAGCCATCACATTTGAAGTCTAATTCTAATACTAAATCATTAGGTAATGTAGAGTTATCAACCGTTTTTATATGACCTTCAAAAAGAATTGTGTTTTTCACTGGAATGGATGAATTACGGAGTTCATAAATATCTTTTTCTCCAGCTCCATTAGGTCTATCAGATGTAAAAAAACCACGTGAACCATCAAATGTAGTTGTGTAATAAATTTCATCATTGGTTGAGTTTATTGGTTTTCCTATGTTTTTTGATAGTCCCCATGTCCCATTTTCATATTCAGAAATTAGAATATCAAAACCTCCAATACTTTTTGGTCCGTTTGAAGCATAATAAAGTGTTTTAGAATCTGAAGATAAAAAAGGTGCGTCTTCATCGTATTTTGAATTGATATTTGGGCCCATGTTTTCTGGTTTCGACCATTCAGTTGGTGAAATTTTTCTCATAAAATATAGATCTCTACCACCAAATCCACCAGGTCTGTCAGAAGTAAAAAAAAGTAAATTTTTATCTTGTGAGAAAACACAATGAGTTTCCCAAAATTCTGTATTTAATCCATTGATTGAAACAATTTCAAGTTTGTTTTTTCTTTTAGAATTAATCTCTGTTGAATAGATATCACCATTACCAGTTGTGTCTTGGTATAGAAAAAGTTGTCTTTCATCTGAACTAATTGCAACTGTTGCTTCATTTCTATTAGGCAAACAAAATGGAAGCTTTTCGGGTTTTGTCCAGCTAGAGTCAATATTCATATAGCTTACATAGATATCTTCAAAAGGTAAATTACTGGAAGGATCGATTGTTTGTTCATTTTTCTTCCACTTTTTACGCGCTGTAAAATACAAAGAGGTTCCATCCAATGAAATAACAGGTGTGTATTCAGGGAATTCAGAATTAATAGTTTTTCCCATATTTTTAATTTTTAAAGTTTCATTAGAATTCGATAAACTGCTAGCATTATCGCATTGAAGTAGTTTTAATTTTGAAAGTTCTTTTAATTCTGATTTGTCCTTAGCTAATTTTATAAACTTAGTATAAAATTCTTTCGCTTTTTCAAGTTCATTTTGTTTATGATAACAAGTCGCTAAATAATAGTACAATTCTAGGGGTGCATTTTTTTCATTAGCACTAAACATATCAAAATTCAAAGAAACGTGTTCTTTTGCTTTTTCAAAATAGGGGATAGCTTCTTGAAATTGATTGTTGATTTTTGTTAATAAAAAACCTTTTCGGTAATTGTAATTACTACTTGTGTTATTTTTTTCTAATAATTTGTCAACGATTTTGTTGGCTTGAAAGTAATATTCATTTTGAATGTATTTAGAGGATTCTTTAAGTAATTGATTTTCGTTTCCTGTATTAATTAATTTAGTTATTTCAGTGTCAATTGATTGTCCAAATAAATCAAAAATCAATAAAGAAAAGAGCATTAACAATGTTGGTTTCATGTTTAATAGTGTGTTTTGTTTGTTTAAATATATCAAAAAAAAAGTCCAATTTTACTTGGACTTTTCAAAATAAGCACGGTTTTTTATTTTTTAATAATTTTAAATTCTGTTCGTCTATTTGCTTGATGCTGATCATCAGTACATGAAGATTCTGCTTCTCCTTCACATCCACAATCATTGACTAATTTAGTTTCACCATAACCAAAACTAGTAATTCTTGATGGTTTTGAAATTCGTTTTTTAATATAATCAGCAGAAGATTCAGCGCGGTTATTCGATAATTCATTGTTAAACTCTATTGTGCCTCTGCAATCCGTATGAGAACCTAGTTCGATTTCCATTGTTGGATTTTCATTCATGATTTTGACAATTTTATTTAATTCTATTTTTGCATCTTTTCTAATGGATGATTTATTAAAATTGAAATAGATTGGTTTTAGATTAAATAATTTTGAAAGATCACTGCCTATATCAGATCGTTTTAAATCAAATGATTTGTTGATGTTTTCATCTACTGTAGCATCTTGTGTTATTTCATAAGATTGTGTAATGTAATTTTCTTTCATCACTTTCACACTGAAATTTGTCGTGTTTTTTGACGTAACATTTTCAATGTTTCTAATGTTAAATTTTCCATTTTTATCTGTAACTCCTGTTGAAATAATTTTCCCAGTTGTTGGATTTATGATCTCTAATTTAGCATTTTGAATTGGTGTATTATTACCATTTTCAGTGATTGTTCCTGCTAATGCGTAAATTTTCTGAGGTGTAATGTTTTTCTTTTTAGCATCTAGAACTACTTTTTTATATGTTTCAGAATTATTTTCACTAGGCGCAGTAAATGTTTCAGAATATAACTTTTTATTCTCTTCAGGATTTGTATAGCTAATTTCATATTCTTTACCTGCTTGCAAATCACTCATGAAAAAGCCGTCTCTTAATCTAGGGAAAAGTTGACGTGTGTTTTTAGATTCACATGTTAAACATTTTAAAGCAATTGATATTGGGAAATTTTCTGGAAGTTGGGAACCATCTGACATCACAACATTACCTTTTAAAACATTTAAAGAACGAACACCTAAATAATCATTTTTAATTTCATAAATATCTTTTTCACCAAAACCATCTCCTCTAAATGAAGTCATGTAGCCTCTTAAACCATCAATTGTAGTTGTGTAAAATATATCATCATTAGTTGAATTAAATGGGTAACCAACATTTTTTGCAATGCCCCAATTCCCATCAGATTCTAATTCACATACCATTACATCAAATCCTCCGATACTTTTTTCACCATTGGATGAATAAAATAATTGTTTGCCATCTACAGATAAAAATGGCGAATCTTCATCTGCTGCAGAATTAATATTGGCGCCTAAATTTTCAGCTTTTCCCCATGTATTATCTTCATTCTTTTTTGTTACATAGATATCACGACCTCCAAAACCACCGGGACGATCGGATACAAAATACATTTTGCTTTTATCTAATGATAAATAACAATGTGTTTCCCAGGCATCTGTATTGATTTCAGAATTCTCTAATTTCTTTATTTCATTAAACTTTTGGCTGTAAAAATCACTGTAATATACATCTCCATTTCCGGTTGTGTCTTCATATAAATATATTTTTCGTTCATCTGAACTTACAGCAATTGTTGCTTCGTTTCTGTCTGGGCGACAAAAATCTAATTTCACTGAACTTGTCCAAGTTGAGTCAAAATCCATATAACTTACATAAACATCTTCGGTATAAAAATTTGTTGATACATCTTTAAAATTATCTGATTTTTTATCTTCCCAAGGCCTTCTGGAAGTATAATACAATGCCGATCCATCTAATGATATTACAGGGCTGTAATCAGGGTATTCATTATTTACAGCCGAACCAATGTTTTTTAAACTTACATTGACTGGACTTTTCATTAAGTTTTTAGCATTCTCACATTGCTTTATATTTATTTTTGCTTGAGGTACTAAAGAAGATTTTGTTATTGATTTTTCTAAAAACAAGTTGTAATTGATTACTGCATTTTCTATATCACCTGCTAAATGATAACAATGTCCTAAGTGAAAAAATGCATCAAAAGGCGCACTAATTTCTTTTGAGGAATACGCATCGTATTTCTTTTTGTTATTAGAAACAGCTTTTATAAGAAAAGGTAATGCAGTTTTACTGTCTTTTCTAGTCTCAAGAACTAAATATCCTTTTCTATAATTGTAATTTGCATTGTCTGGTTTTAAATTAATTAATGCATTTACAACAATTTCTGCTTGATAAAGATAACCTTCATCAATTAATCGAGAGCTCTCTGTTACTAACTCAAGTTCATTTGCTGTTTTTGTGAATTCAATAACCTGTTCGTCAGTTTTTTGACTAAAAGTTAAATTAATAGACAATAATATTGCCAATGTAGATAGAATGGTTTTCATAATGTATAAAAAATTAAGTATTTTTTTTATTCTCGACTAAATTACAAATTATTTTTTAATTATTCTAAATTCAGTTCTTCTATTTTGTTGATGTTCTTTTTCTGAACACGTTGTTTTACTTTTTTTATCGCATGGACAGTTGATTAATAGTTTGTTCTCTCCATATCCAATTCCTATGATTCTAGTAGGGTTTTTAATTTTATTTTGTATGTATTGTGTTGCTTTTTCAGCTCTTTTTTTCGATAAAACTAAATTTTTATTTTCGTCCCCTCTACAATCTGTGTGTGATCCAAGTTCTATGTTAATCTCTTCGTTATTATTTAATAGTTCAATAATTTTATCTAATTCTTTTTTTGATTCGTCCATGATGTCAAAACTTCCAGTTGAATAATAGATAGGGTTTAATTTTAAAAGTTTTGATAGATCTTGTCCAACAACATTTTTAAACAATTGATACGTTTCATCTAGTTCTATTGTTGATTTTTTTTCTTTTCTGAATTCATACACATTACTGATGTAATTTTCTTTTTTTAATTTAAAAGTGCATATTAAAGAATCATTAGATTCAATTAATTTTATAAAATTCAATGAAATTTCACCTTTATTATCTGATTGAACTGTTTCTACGATCGAATTGTTTGAAATGATTTCAACGGTTACGTCTTTAATTGGTTGTTTTTGTTCATCAGTAATTTTAATTCTTCTTTTTAATTCTTTGGTTGGGATAAATTCAAAAGTATTGAAATCAATGGTATATTCTTTGACGATTTCTTCATATCCACTGTTACAAGTAGTTTGAATATCTTCTTCATAAAATGGAGTTGAATACTTGTCTTTTTTAAAGCATATTTTATATTTTGAACACGCATACAGTGGTGCTAAAACCATTCCGTCTATTATTCTTGGAGCATAATCGATTACTTCATTAGTTTTGCAATTCGTGCATTTTAATGTAATGTAAAATGATTCTGGAAGTGTTGTATTTTTTTTGCTAATTATTTTTGCTTTTAAAAGGTGTGCATTGCTTTTGCCTGTTGAGAATTTCAGTTGATAAATGTCTTTTTCACCTTTTCCATTTTTTCTATTTGAACTTAAAAAACCAATTTTATTGTCTGCGGTAAGTGTAAAAAATAAATCATCGCATGTAGAGTTAACTGGAGTTCCCATATTTACAGACAAGCTATAATTGTTCTCATTTTCTATTTTTGAATAAAATACGTCAAAACCTCCCATACTTGCTTTTCCATTTGAAGAAAAATAGAGTGTTTCATTGTCAAAAGATAAAAATGGTGATTCTTCATCATATGCAGTGTTAATTGAAGGACCTAAGTTTATTGGTGCGCTCCAGTTTCCATCGGCTAATAATTCTTTTTTATAAATATCTCTTCCACCAAAACCACCAGGTTTGTTAGAAACAAAATACATCTTTTTTTGATCCGCAGACAAACAGAAATGTGTTTCCCAGGATGCTGTATTGATGGATTCTTCATTTATTGTTTTTGGGATTCCAAAACTTCCATTTTCAAAAGACGTTTCGAAAATATCACCTTCACCTACTACATCGTTGTAAATAAAGAGTTGTCGTTCATTTAATGTGATTCCTACGGATGCTTCATTGCGTTCAGGTAAACAAAACTCCAATTTTTTTGGTTTGCTCCATGAGGTGTCGGTCGATTTTTGACAAAAATAGATGTCTTCAAAATAATCGTTCGTACTTTCATCTTTATCTGATTCATTGGCTTTGTCGAACCATTGTCTCTTAGAAGTGAAATATATTGTTTTTCCATCAAAAGAAAAGATCGGAAGAGCACACGTCTGAACTCCAGTCACTTAGGCATATCTCGTAT
>ERZ650308.1883-NODE-1883-length-10544-cov-18.838688_pt1 | contig 10544 bp, 19 predicted proteins | sample MGYA00376244_ERZ650308 | MGnify/ENA primary metagenome ERZ650308 (study PRJEB26733, sample SAMN07839295) | wastewater metagenome | biome: small river; feature: stream; material: water | place: USA: North Carolina | collected 2016-04-26 ...
AGTTCAGACGTGTGCTCTTCCGATCTGTCTCGCGGCTACCCCCCCGCCCCTCAAGATTTTCGGGGGGCCGGGTGGCATTGTGCCGCAATAGGTTTCGCGGTCGCCACTCGGTCGGGAGTGGTTGTGCTGCAACGGTTTTCGTTGTGGTCAGAAGGGCCATGGCATTGCCCTGTCGGTGTTGCCAGCCTCGGTGGTCGGAGTGTGCCGCTTGCCGTGGTTGACTGCTGCAAGGTGGTCGTTGAAGCCGTCGCCTCGTTGTCCGTTGCATCGGCCGTGTAGCAGGCGGTTGGGCAGTGGGATGGGCACGCCTTGCCGCATGGCCTCTGCCCTGGTCATGTCGCCGTGGTCGCCTTGCAGTCCACCGCTGTATGGCACGTCGGGGCTGTAGTCCGGGTTCTTGGTGCGGTCGAGGTACATGGGCTTGCCGCACCATTCGCAGGGTGAGCCGTCGATGTGCCGGCGCTTGAGTCCTTCTACTGCTTGGCGGTGTCGGTACCCGAGGCCGCGTTCGGTGGTGGTCTTGCGCTTGGCTGTGGTGGTTGCCATCAGGCCCTGACATCCACCTTGAACCCGGTCGCCTGCTCGAGCGCCTTGGCCATCGCCTTAGCTAGTACAGCCCGGATGGTTGGTGGCATGTCGGCGGCTTTGATGGGGCCGTTGATGCGGGGTGGTGTGGGTGGTGGGTTCCAGTCGGCGACGTCGCCGATGAACTGCACTCGCGCACCGGATGCTTCGATGGCAGCCTGGTCAATGGGCTGGCCACCTGTGTATATCTGCACGTAGGTCATCAGCTCGCCTTGTGTCCTGTTCCGCAATCAGTGTTCATGGCCTGCATGGCTTTGATGAGTGCGGGCCCGTTGACGCGCGGGTTCTTGGTGTCGAAGTCCGTCACGGCAAGTCTCGCGAGCTTCTGGCCGCACTGGCAGTGGATATGCAGCTGCTCGGTCCGCCTGTGTTCCTGTGCGGCTGCGGCGGTCTGCAGGTCGGCCAACTCCGCAGCGTCCACGATGGTGACGCCGAGCTGTGTGGTGAGCATGTGGAACAGCGCTTGCAGGAACACTTTCGGGATGTCGTTGAGCGGCAGTTCGAACTCGTCGCCAACTTCCTGCGCCATGCCTTCAGGGAGCGTGGCTGGCTGGAACATGGGCAGCGAGAGCGGGAATGGCGGTGTGTCTTGGTCGCCGGGGTGGACGAGTGTGCCGAGGTGTGGGGCTGCTTGTTCGGCGAGGTCGTCGAGGTTCATGCGTGCGCTGTGGCGTAGTGCTCGCGCCACGGTTCGTAGTCGATGGACTCGATGTCGACGTCGACGTACATGCCACCGCTGTCCGCGCGCCGAGTGGATTCGATCTTGAGTTTCACGTCGGTCTGGATCACGGTGTCGCATTTTGGGCACGGAATGTTCATCACTTCTCCCTGGGCCATTGGTCCAACAGGTTGTCGACGAGTTTCGCGGCGTAGTGGATGCGGATTGCGTCTCCGTCTGCGCGCGCTTCTCGTAACCGTCGCAGGGCCATGGTGATTCGTACCGGGAGTGGTGGTGCCGGGTAGACCTTGGCCATTTCGACCCCCAGACATGACGAAAGCCCCAACCAAGCAGGTCAGGGCTTCGGGGTGTAGGCATGGTTCACCTACATGGTCGTCAGGGTATCAGGTTTTTGCTGATCGGCGATTACGCGCGGGTGCTCGGCGTGCCGTTGCGTCTTTCAGAATCTCGTCACGGTGCGGCATGAGCGATTCGATGTGCGATTTGAGTCGATCGGAGAGTCTGAAGTCCTCCTTCAGCCCTAGTCGTTCGTCTGCGAATTGGAGGTGGCGTTGTCGTTCGATTTCGTAGCTTCCGCGTTCGAGTGCGACGACGTATTGGAGCTCGCTGCGTAGCTGTTGGACGCGTGCTGTGACGTCGCGTGTTGTGCCGATCTTGACTGTGGTTGGTCCGAGCATGAGGTAGTAGACGAATGGTGGGAATGTGGGGATCGGCCTAGGGCTGGCCATCGAACTCATTCGCTCGTACATTTCGGTTACGTCGTCGCTGATTTCAACGGCGTGGTGGATGCAAACGTATGTGCCGAGCATGGGGTTGTCGTGGCATCCGAAGATCGCGCAGCGGATCGGGTTGGGATTTGGCGCGCTTGGGTCCCGTGCCCACGCTCTGCGGACTGTGGTTCTAGACTTGGCCATGTCGACTCCTTATGGTCGGCCATTCCCCGGGGCGGTGCCAGCCGTCGCCGGGGCCATTTCGTTCTGGTCAATTCTACTCCAAAACCCCTGCGGGCAAATCGAATCCGAGCACGCGACACAAGTGCAAATAGTGGTCGGGTGCCCATGTTGCGTGGCAGACGATGCAGGTGCATCCGTGTTCGGCGATGATTTGGAGTGCTGGGACGCGGACGTGTTCGCCGGTGTTGTCTCGTCGGTATGCGTGGGTGTTTCCGCAGGCTGGGCATGGTGCGCTGATGTGTTTGACGTGTGGTGGGTTGAAGAGTTCTTCGATGCGGGTGCACCAGGTGGCGATGGTGTTGGTGCGTTTTTCGAGTAGTGCGGTGTCTTGGGGTCTGTATTTGGCGTTGGCGAGCCAGCGGAGTTTGGCGGGTGTGTTTGTGCCGCTGCACCATTCGCTGACGCCTGTGTCGATCTCTTGTTTGAGGTCGAGGGCGTCGGTCCAGATGGGTGGGCGGGACTTGGATGTTCCGCTGCCGGCTGCTGGGTTGGCTCCTCCAACGGCGCATTCGAGCTGCCAGTACAGGCTGTCGGCGCGGATGAGGCTGGAGTGGTGCAGGGTTGGGGTTTGGTCGCAGAGGTCGGCCACAGCGGCTTTGAATGCGGCCAGTGCGGGGGCGAGTTGTCCATCAGGCGTCGTCACTCAGCATCTCCAATCACTTCGGCGTCGATGGTTGGTGTCCAGGGCGATTCATGGTCGAGTAGCACGACCATCTGGGGTGCGTCGTGGCTGGAGTCCGTCTTGGGCTTGCCGCCGAAGTTCTGTGACGGGTTGTGGAATACGTCGCATCCGTATGGACCGTCGGCGAAGATGTTCTCCCGTTGCATCTCGCACACCTCCAGTGAGCGAACGCCGTAGTCGCCCAAAGGTTCGTCGCGGCTGGTGAACACCACAGGCAGATCAGGGTCGACACGTCGTAGCTTCTCGATGAGTTGGCCGGCGGTCAGTGTGCGGCACGTTCGGTCGCCACTCATTCGGTGTCTCCTGTGATGATGTGTTCGATTTCGGTCAGGTTGACGGGCGTCATATTCCAGGCGTCGACTCCGACGTGTATCTGTAGCGGACCGTCCCAGGGGATGACTCCGGGTATACCTAGCCCACGTTGGCGTCCGCGAGACAGTCGATTTGGCGAGTGAGTGTGTCCGTGCAGCAGTGGCAGGTTGCGGTCGCGTAGGCGGTATTCGGTGTGTCGGTCGGTTTCGGTGTGGTCGCCCACGTATGGGAAGTGGGATAGCAGAACGTTTTTCCCTGCGATCTTCCGGCGCGCGAATGCTTGGACCGATGCGAACACTTGCAGGTAGGCGGGCTGCCATTTGTGGGCGTCGCGGTGCATGGGGTGGCACGGGTCGTGGTTGCCTGCGATGAGGTGCTTGGTTCCAGGCCGGTCGCTGATCCAGTTGAGGCCATGGGCAACGGTTTCCGCGCCGGTCAGTGTGACGTCACCGAGTACCCACACCTGATCCTCGGGGCGCACGACAGCATCCCACTTCTCTGCGAGTATCCGGTCATGAAGGTCGGTGCTGCCGTAGCAACTTCGTGACGTGGCGACGGATTCATGCCCAATGTGCAGGTCTGAGGTGAACCAGACGGCGCTCACTCGGTGTCTCCTGTCTCAATGGTGATGCGTGCTCCGATGGCGTTGGCGTATGCGAGGAGTGTGCTGACTCGTGTGCCTGCGAAGTTTCGGCGTTCGAGTTGGCTGATGGCGTTGGGTGTGAGGTGGCAGCGTCGTGCGATTTCGGTTTGTGTGAGGCCGAGTTGTTTTCTGCGGGCGGCGAGTTGGTTGATGATGGCGCGGACGTCAGTCATTTCGGCTGTCCTCGATTTCGCCGGTATCCATGGGTTTCTTGGCAACGTCGCGCAACACGTCGCTCATTCGCTTGCCTCGACCTTCGCTTTTGCGGCCAGCAATGCGGCTGCGACATTCCCTGCGTGGTCGGGTGCGAACTCGTACAGGTCGACTGAGGTTTCGAAGAACACGCGCTTGCCGTTCTCGCCGGTGTGTACGAGCCAGTCGTTGGTTCCGTCGATGTACCAGCAGCCGTGTTCGTCGGGTTCGGGTAGTACGACTGCGGCGACGTTGTTCTGTTGGCCAGCCCGCAGCAGCCCATGCGCCGGGATGTCCGTCCACTGATCGCCCTGGACGGTGCCGACCTGGTTGACGAGCTCGTAGCCGAGGGTCTTCAGCGCATTCAGGATGGTCTGGACGTCGCGGCAGTCGATGTCGTGGTGCAGCGCGCCGTCGAGGGTGTTCATAACGTCGTGCACGATCTGGGTGCAGTCGTCGTCCTGATGCGTTGACTCACCACCGACGACATGCGACCAACCCTCAGGCGTGTGGTGGATGGTCTTGCTGAACGTGGTGACTTGGCCCGCCATGATCCGACGTTCGGCGGCTGCGGCAGCGGTCTCGGACAGCACCGTGGCGTCGAACTTCGGCTCCGTGGTTGGTTCCGCTGAGATTGGCCAGTAGACGGCTTCAGGGTCGTCCAGATCGGCCGGGACCACGGATGCGGTCCAGGTGTTGCCTTCGTGGGTCACGGACTTCACGCGGTACCGCTTGGCGCTGCCTTTGAGCGCGACGGTGATCACCTGACCTTCGGTGAGTTCATCGAATGGGATGTCCCATGGCTTCACGGGCGTTTGGTCGTCGTCCTGGGGTGTGGGTTCTTGGGGGCTCATTGCGTCTCCAGTGGGTTGGTGGGTGTCATCTATCGCGGGTGGTGGTTCTGATGGCTCAGCGGCGGCTCTGGGCGGCTTCTTTGCGTGCTTCACGCTTGGCGGCGTGATACTCACGAATGGCTGCCATCGCCGTCTTGCGGTCAACGCACGTGTGCAGCCCATCCCGTGCAGCGGCGAGACGATCCGTGCGCGGCACGGGTCCGAACACGACACCGGATGCGATGGCGTGGGTTTCGTTCTTGGCGGCACCGATCGAAGCGAGCTCGGCGTCACGGCGGTCTTCACGGGCTTCGCGCTCAGCTCGCGTCTCGCTCCCGACCCGCACCTGTCGCGCGATCTTGGCGTGGTGGATCAGGTCACCGATCTGCATGGCCCGCTCAGATGGTCCGTCGTAGTAGGCCTGCAGTCCGTCGAGCAGGTCAGATTCGATGAGTTTGTGGCGTTCGACCTGCTCAGCCCACGCTTTGACGCGGGCCTCGTCGGGCTGGGCGGCTCGGTCGTCCAGGATCGCGGTCAGCTTGAAGACCTGGGCGATGGCGCGGATGGTGTCGGGTGATGCGTTGAGGTTCATGAGGTTTGGTCCATTTCGGCGATGATCTTGTCGGCGATGGCGTCGAACTTGCTGGCTTTCTCGGTGGGCTTTCCGATGCCGTTGGTTCTTCGGGCTGCGGCGGCTTTGGTGACGTACTTGCCGATCTGTGATGGAGCGAATGAATCGGACTTGGCCCACAGTTCGATGCCGGCGGCGATAGCTGCGGGTGACTGCCCTGCCTGGATGCAGGTGTCCACGGCTTGGGCGATCTCGCGTCCAGTCTTGGCGTCGATCGGCGTATCGAGGCTGTCGCTGTATGCGGTGACGATGGCCCGCGCGAGTTGCGAGTGATGGCTTGGGATGGCACTGAACCGGGCGAGTGCTTTTTCCGCCCCCGTCGTTTTCGTGGGTGCGCACTCTGTACTTACTTTTGTAGTGGGGGACGAAAAATCCCCTGTTCCCCTGTTCCCCTGTTCCCCTGTTCCAGCACTGACTGCTCCATGAGGACTCACTGAGCATTCAGTGATTTCGGAATCTCGGTAGTTCCAAGTGCCGTCTGGCCTGCGGAAACGCCCCTTCGACGGGCGGTTGATCAGTTGCGTTGTGTCCCACCACGACACGAACAGCAGATCGGTCCCATCGGCCTCATATCGCCACACCAAACCGGCCTGATTTAGTACCCCAATTGCTGTTTGAACCCTCACTGCAGTCTCTTGAGGGCTCACGTACATGTCATGCGGGAAGACATCCGAGACGATCAGAGCGACATCGTCTTTCCCCACGCCGTTGTCATCGACGTACGATTCCAAGCCCTTCAGAACCAGTCGGGCGTCCCAGTCGACGGCCGCGATTCGCTTGGACCGCCAGAACTCGGGCTTGGTGCTACGAATGCGCACTAGTCGCCCTCCTTTTTGTCGCAGGCGAGCGGAACGGGATGGCATGGACCGCTATGTCCAGCAGGCCGACCACACCCGCCAGGTTTTAGGGCGGGACCTAGATTCGCGCCCCACGGCTCGGGTAGCGTGCCGTCACATTCCGCACGCTCACTCATCGCTGTACCCCCAGCCTGGAAACAGCTCGCCCGCATGTTGTTTGCAGTTGCCGCACTCGGAATGTGCGTAGGGTCCGATCATGGCGGCGGCGATGCTGTTGTCGTCGTCCCAGTCGATTACGGGTGCCTTGACGATCCACGTGAACTCGGCACGCGTTCGGCATTTGAAGCACCACTTAGTGCCCATCGGTGTTCGGGATGCTTCTTCCATCTGTGGCCCCCGGAAGACATGAACTTGAATCTCAGCCACTAGTCGCCCTCCTCTTGGTTCTCTGGTGGGTTGGTGCAGTCGGCGGGTCTCGGGACGCTGGGGTGCCAATGTCCGCACGGTGGTAGTGAGCCCAACTCGTAGGTGTCGCCGGGTTGGTTCCAGCAGCAGTGACCGTCGTGCCTCCATGCACTGGCGCTGGTCCAGCAGCGGCAGGGTTCGGTGGTGGTCATGCCGCGACCTCGATCCAGCGCAGTTGATTCAGCGCAGCGACCGCCTGCTGTGGACACACACTGTTGCCGATGATGCGCAGTTGGTCATTGCGCGAGATACCAGGAACAGCGGTGATCCAACCAGCCTCGAATCCCTGCATCCATTCCGGGAATGCCGGCGCGAGACGGGGGTTGCCATTGGTGCTCAGCTCTACCGGAGACGGCGCGGGACGGGTTAGCTTCTCCCACCGCCTGATCGCGGGTTCATACTTGCCCCACGCATTCGCCATCTCGATCGCTTGCCCTGGCAGCAGTGGCTCATCACAGCGCGCGCCGCCACGGGCCTTGCGGCTACCGTCGCCATCGGCAGCGCTTGGCGTTTGCAGCAGGCGAATAATCCGTGTCTCAATGTCATCCATGCGCTCGGCACGCGACAACGGGTTAGCTCCGCCATCGCCATCGCTGCGTCTCGGCGTCGGAAGGAGTGCGTCGGCGACATCCTCAATGTTGCGCCCGCCAGTGCGAATGATAGGCATCTCGACGTACTCAAAGACGTCGCCAGATGGAAATCTGGCCGGCTCTACAGCAGATGAGCGCCCAGTACTTCGGCGAGCGAACCCATCCCGTCCACCACGTGCCGACGGGATGCCGGGGCCACCATTGATGCGTGGCCGTCCATCGCCCGAGGTGTCGGTAGCAAGGATGAAGACTCGCTCGCGCTTGTGTGGTGCGCCGATGCTGGCAGCGGAAATAGTCGTCCATTGCGCGTCATACCCGAGGTAGGCCAGGTCTGCAACAACTGTCCCGATTGCTCGTTGAACAAGTCGACTTCGGAGGGTTCGGAATCGAGCCAGCGCCCGGTCTCGGAGTCGAGCCAGCCGAGTGGACTCGAATTGCTTGCGCTGCTTGTACTCCCCATGCCACCAGCCTTCTCGGATAGCTCGTTTGATCTTGCTGTTGATGAGTGCGACGACTCGGGATAGGCGTGCGGCTTCGGCGTCAGCAGCCACTACTTCGGGCGGCCACTCTTCCCCGTCTGCGCTGAGTAGGCCGCGCACGTTTTCAATCACCACCACCTTGGGTCTCAACGCTTTGATCGCGGCAGCGAACATCGCCCAAAGTCCAGACCGGGTGCCGTCTTTCAAGCCAGCGCGCCGGCCGGCGGGGCTAACGTCCTGGCACGGGAATCCCCCGCACAGGATGTCGATGGATTCAACCGTCGACCAGTCAACCAGTGTGATGTTGCCGAGGTTTGGCACACCGGGCCACCGATGGGCGAGCACGTTGCTTGCCGCTTCATCGAGTTCGGAATGCCACACGGTGCGACCGCCGAATGCGTCCTCAACAGCGAGATCGAGTCCGCCGGCACCGGAGAACAGTGATCCGATACGTGGTCTCATGCTGCACCGCCCCGTGTCCGCCGGTAGTCGGGGTGGTGTTGTCGTTCGCGTGGTGTCATGCCGGCCCAGATTCCGGTTGCGTGGTAGCCGAGTGTGAGGGCGTGGTCATTGCATTGGGTGATGACGGGGCAGCTGGGACAGATGCGTTGTGCGGGTTTGGGGTTGCCGCCTTTTGCCGAGAAGAACAGCTCGGCGTCTACCTGTGCGCACAGTGCTGAGGCTTGCCAGTTGTCATCGGGTTGGTAATCCGGTGGGCTTGAGTACGGGTGATTTGCCATTAGGCGGACGCTTCATCGAACAGTGATGGCACGGCGAGTTCGGATTCCAACTCGGTCATGTTCTCCACAGCCGTACGCCAGTAGGACGGCTTCAGCGTGAATACGATGTACAATCGGAGCATGGAGCCAACCGAAGCCGCATACCTCGCCGGTCTACTCGACGGCGAAGGCACGTACATGATCACGAAGTACACGACCAGCCGGGGCACTACGTCGTGGTCTGCGACGATTTCCATGACCAGCACAGACGAGGTGCTTGTACAGAAGTGCAAGAGCCTCGTCGGGGGGTCAATCACCGGCCCTGTGATCCCGAAGGCGCAGAATGCGCGACCCTCGTGGATCTGGGCATTGAAGGGTCGAGCAATCGGTCCGGTGATCGAAGAACTGTGGCCGTACATCGTGCTCAAGCAACGGCAGGCAGCACTGCTGTACATGCTCAGATCGAAGATTGAACCGGGGGCAAGGCCTGGACAGAAGGGGCGGCGGGCGCTTACTGAAAGCCAGATCCACGAACGTGAATCAATGAGGCTTGCATGCAAGGCGCTGAACAGGCGCGGCACGGACGGGATCACAGAAGCGGAGTTCATCGCGTACGAATCGGTGAAACTGATGGACCTACTCATGCCTGTGCCTCGTCAAATAGAGTTGGCTCAGAAAGCACTCGTTCCAGTTCCGTGAGGTTCGTAACGGCCGTTTCCCAGTAGCTCCTTTTCAGCTCGATGCCGATAGCGCGTCGGCCGAGCTTCACGGCTTGATACAGCTCGGACCCGATGCCGGCGAATGGTGTGAGCACCAGTTCGCCGGGGTTGGACCACAGCCGCACGCACCGTTCGATGAAGCCGAGCTGCAACGGGCAGATGTGTCGCTCGTCGGCGGATTCCTTGGCCACCTTGGTGTTCAGCGTGTCGGTTTCCCGGATCCCATACCAGACCGGGCAGACATGGCCATCCTCGGTGAGCCAGCCGCCGTCATGGTGGTCAGTCCATATCGGCGACGCCCATTCGATCCATTCATCGTTCGTCACGTCGTTTTTGATCGGTACCGCGTTGTCTCCCGGCTTGCGGAACAACAGCAGATAGTCGGCCAGAGCGGGCCGCGTGCTAGCACTGTCGCGGTTCTTCGTGGCGAACGCCAGCGCGTGCGAGCGTGTGCGGATCGATTGTGCCTGTGGGTCTTTCCACACAGTGACTTCGCCGTTGAAGTACCAGCCGGCCGACTCGAATGCCCGGATCACTTCGCCTCGAAAGTCGGTCATCCCCATGTACCCGTGCGTGGCCTTGGATGTAGTCAACTGTTGGACATGGATGCAGGCGAGTCGTCCGGGTTTGGTGACGCGCAGCTGTTCGCGGATGATGTAGCCGTAGTGCTCCAGGAACTCGCCGCGGGTGCTGCTGTTGCCGAGGTCGCGCACCGACGGGCTGTAGGTGAACAGGCTGGCGAACGGCGGGGAGCACACACTGAGATCTACGCTGTCAGTGCCGATCTCGGCCAGCCGTTCGCACGAGTCACCTAGTAGTAGCGACCAGTTTTCGCCGTGTGCTTCGTCGGTGATGTAGTCCTCGCTCATGCCACGTTCCTGTTCCGTCGCATCTGGGCGACTAGTTCCTGTGTGATTTCGGATGCCTGCTTTTCTTTGCGGGCGACGTTCGCCGCGATCTGCGATTCCAGTTCGGACAGCACCACATGCGCCCTGACAATGCGTGTCTGCCCGTAGCGGTAGCAGCGCCGGATCGCCTGGTAGTACTGCTCATACGAGTCCCCGAGACCAACGAACGCCATGCGTGCGCAGTGCTGCCAGTTCATCCCCAGCGATGCAATCTGCGGCTTGGTGACCAGCACCCGGTATTTACCGTCCGCGAAGTCGAGTAGCAGCTGCGCCTTCTCGTCGGGGTCCAGTGACCCGTGGACGTTGACCGCGCCGGGGATGGCCGCCGCGAGCGCGTCAGCCTCACTGTTCAGCCCA
>ERZ650308.1884-NODE-1884-length-10544-cov-9.370865_pt1 | contig 10544 bp, 10 predicted proteins | sample MGYA00376244_ERZ650308 | MGnify/ENA primary metagenome ERZ650308 (study PRJEB26733, sample SAMN07839295) | wastewater metagenome | biome: small river; feature: stream; material: water | place: USA: North Carolina | collected 2016-04-26 ...
CGATGATTGGGCTAACCACACCCATGTTCGCCGGAACCGGTTCGGTGATGACCGCGGCGATCTCGTGGCCGCGAGCGGCAAACAAATCGCGAAGGGCATCGAAGTCGTTGTATGGCAGAACCACGGTGTCCTGTGCCTGACCGGGGGTGACGCCAGGCGAGTTTGGCAGACCTAGTGTTGCCACACCAGAGCCAGCCAGCACCAAGAGGGCATCGCTGTGCCCGTGATAGCAGCCTGCAAACTTGACGATGACGTTGCGACCGGTCGCGGCTCGCGCCAAACGAATCGCGGTCATCACGGCCTCGGTGCCAGATGAAACGAAACGCACGCGTTCGGCTGCCGAAACTCGACGGGTGATCTCTTCGGCGAGCAAAACCTCATTTGGGCTTGGTGCACCGAATGATGGCGACAGCGCCGCTGCTTCGGTGACTTTGGCAACGACCTGCGGGTGAGCGTGGCCGAGAATCATCGGACCCCAGGAGCCGACCAGGTCAACGTATTGGTTGCCATCGACATCCCAGATTTGTGAACCTTCACCGCGAACGAAATAACGCGGGGTGCCACCGACGCCCTTGAAGGCCCGAACCGGTGAGCTAACCCCACCAGGGATGACGCGCTGCGCACGCTCGTGCCAGGCCGTTGAGTTGGTGATGTCTTGAGTCATGGTTTTTAGTCGCCTTTAGCGGCGGTTTAGCCAACCGGCAACTTCGATTGCCCAATAGGTGCAGATGATGTTGGCGCCGGCGCGGTGCACTGAGGCGAGAGCCTCAAGAATGGCTGGCTCACGGTTGATTAGACCCTGTGCCGCGGCCGCCTCGATCATCGCCATCTCGCCTGAAACCACATAGCTCGCGATTGGCAGGTCAACGAGTTGGCTGGCCTGGTGAATGATGTCCAGGTATGAAAGTGCCGGCTTCACCATGATGATGTCGGCGCCCTCTTCGGCATCGAGTTTGATCTCGCGAAGCGATTCGCGGGCATTGCGAGGGTCCTGCTGATAGGTCTTGCGGTCTCCATCGAGCTGCGATTCGACTGCTTCGCGGAACGGGCCATAAAAGGCCGAGGCATACTTGGCGGCATAGGCCAGGGTCGAAACATCGTTGTGACCCGCGGCATCTAGGGCCCGACGGGTTGCGGCAACCTGGCCGTCCATCATGCCGCTGGCGCCGAGCATGTGTGCGCCGGCTTCGGCCAAAACGACAGCCATTTGACCATAAATCTCAAGGGTCGCGTCGTTGTCTACGGTCGCATTTCCGCTGGCATCAGGTGCACCCAGCACGCCACAGTGGCCGTGGCTGGTGAACTCATCCAGGCAGAGATCGGCGATGACCACTAGGCGGTCGCCAACCTGGGCACGAATGTCACGGATGGCCTTTGACAGCACACCGTTTGGGTTTAGCGCTTCGCTGCCTAGTTCGTCGCGGTGGTTTGGGATGCCGAAGACCATCACGCCGCCGATGCCAGCCTCGAGAGCGCGATCAATCTCGCTGCGCAGCGATGTTGCGCTGTGCTGAACTACACCCGGCAGTCCGGTGATTGGCTTTGGCTCGGTCAGGCCTTCGCGAACGAAGAGCGGCAGGAGCAGCTGCTCCGGGCGAATCTGAGTTTCGCTAACCAGGTTGCGAATGGCTGCATTTGCGCGGAGGCGACGAGGGCGCTGCGATAGGGCGTGGCTCATCATTCTCCTTTCAGCAACGATTCGACTGCGGAAGCAACCGATTTTGGGGTCGGATTCGATGGTATCGAAGCAACGACCAGCCCCGCATCCTCGATGACTTTTGCCGTAGTAAAACCAGCGGCCACCAATGGCATGGATGGCTTCGGAACGAAAGACAAGAATGCGCGCGCTGCACTTGGCGAGCGGAAGATCACGGCCGAGAATTCACCGGCCTGAACGGCGGCGACCGAGGTCGGCGGCTGGCTAACCGTGACCGTTGTGTAGACCACGCCCTGGATGAGGTTCCATCCAGCTGCCTCGAGTTTGGTCGGCAGGGTCTTCATCGCCAACAACCCGGATGGGATGATCGCGGTTGCTCGCGAGGTCAGGTCAGCAAGCATGTTCGCCAGAGCAGCGGAATCGGCGTGTTCGGGCGTTAGTACCTCGGCCGCGCCAAGTTCACGCAATGACTCGGCGGTGCGGGCTCCAACCGCAGCGAACTGAAGGTCATCAGCGTTGGCAATCGCGTGCATCAGGTTTTCCACGCCAACTAGTTCGCCAAAGCACTTGATTGCATTCACCGAAGTTGCGATGAGCCACTTTGGCCCGGTGGCGGAAAGCACTGCAAGCAGGCGTTTGGCATCCGCAGCATCCGTGCTTTTGTCGATTCGAATGTATGGGTCAATCACGGTTTCGATGCCAAGCTCGGCAAGGGCGGCAGCGTCATCCTGGTTGCCATCGGCGCGGATTAGCAGCACCGGCTTTTGCCCAGAACTAATCATCGGCTTGGCCCTGGAAGTCAGCCCGGCTGGCAACATTGATGCCGGTGGTGTCGAGCTGCTTGGCGACCATTAGGCCGAGCTGGAAAGCCTCGTCGAGCATGGTGTCACCGTTCTCGAGAACGATGGCGGCTTCGGCGCGTGAGTGGGTGTTCGTCGCACCATCGCTGAGTTCGGCGACTAGTGAAAGTCGGTTTCCGTCGAGGGTTGCCAGTGCGCCAAGCGCGGTCTGGCAACTGGCATCGAGGCCAACCAAAACGGCACGCTCAGCGGTCGTGATCAAACGGGTCTGGATGTGGTCGAGCTTCTCGAGGGCCTTGCCGAGATCGCGGTCGTAACCGCGAATCTCAATCGCGAGTGCGCCTTGGGCGGGCGCCGGCAATAGCTGATCGCTGGTCAAGTACTCGGTGATTTCGCTCGCACGATTGAGGCGCTTCACCCCGGCGGCAGCCAGAACGACGGCATCGAATTCGCCATCGCGAACCTTCTGAATTCGGGTGTCTACGTTGCCGCGAATTGGAGCCGTAACGAGGTCTGGTCGCAAGAACTTGATGCGGGCTGCGCGTCTAGGCGATGAGGTTCCAATCACCGCACCCGCAGGCAAATCGGCCAGTCCTTGGCCGCTTCGTGAAATCAAAATATCGCGTGAGTCTTCGCGCTCGGGAATCGCCACCAACTTGAGCCCGAGCAGCTTTGCCGATGGCAGGTCCTTCATCGAGTGCACGATCAGGTCAACCTCGTTGGCAATCAGAGCATCGCGAATTGAGGAAACAAAAACTCCAGGGCGAATCGGATTCATCAGCGAACCGGCGGTCTCGTCACCTTCGGTTGAAATGACAATAATTTCGACCTCGGCCTTGTTTATTTTGCGCAGGGCATCGGCCACATAGTTCGCCTGCCAGAGAGCGAGTTTGCTGCCTCGAGTGCCGAGGCGATAGCTAGAAACTTTAGACACTGTAATCTCCGAACAGCGCTAACAGCGCCTTGCGATAATCCTCTTCATCACCGGTTGCTGCCAGCGATTTTGCCTTGGTGATTGGTTCGTGCAGCATCTGGTTGGTGCTCGCGGTCAGAGTCGCCCGCGCAGCCTCGGCAGCCTCGACGCCATCACGCTTCAAGATGCGGTCAACTTCTTCATCAATCCACAGCGCGATCTTGCCACGAATTGCAGTCACAAATGGCCCGAGATTGCGCTCCAGCTTTTCGCGCTCAAAGGCATCCACGCCAGCATTCACCAGACTCTGTGCAGCAAGGATGGCGTCGCCATGTTCAACTGGCGCGTGACGCTTGATGACCTCGAGGTTCACTAGGTCAACTCCCGGCAGTGACTCAACCTCAGGTGAGACATCGCGCGAGAGCGAAACATCGACGACCATGAGTTCAGCCTCGCTGTTCGATCTTGCCGGTGCAAGCGCATCCTTGGTCAGCAGGTCGCCGGCATTGCCACTACAACTGACTAATAGGTCGGCATCGGCAATCGCAGCCTGAAGGCCCTCGCGATCGATTGAAACCAGACCACGAGAGAGCGCGAAATCCTGCGCCCGACCGCTTGGCGAGAACACCGAAATCTCATCAAAACCGCTGCGCTTGAGTGCTGCGACAACTACGCGTGCGTGTGCGCCGGTGCCGATCAGAAGCGCTTGCTTGCCAGCGTGTGAACCGTGACGCTGCTCGAGATAGTCGAGGGCAACCGTGATGGTCGAACGGCCGGCCGAACCGAGGCCGGTTTCGGTGGTGATCTTCTTGGCCACCTCGGCGGCTTTCTGAAATGCCTGAACTAGCCCGGTTGAGGCGTGGCCAGATTGCTGGGATGAAGTGAATGCACGCTTGACCTGACCGGCGATTTCTTCTTCGCCGATGACCATCGACTCAAGCCCTGAGGTCACCGAGAACAAGTGTTGAGCTGCGGTCGAATCGCTAACCGCCTTGAAAATCTGGCCGCAGTATTCCGGCGCTAGGTTTGCCTGCTCGGCGATAGTTGCGATTGCGTGCTTGCTGGCGGTTTCGAAGTCATCGCAGTCGAGATAAATCTCGAATCGGTTGCAGGTGCTCAAAATTACGGCACCGGAAATTGATGTTTGAGAGTTGTTGGAAACTAGAGCGGTTTCGATCGATTCGCGAGCCTGGCTCAGCAAATCTAGATCTTCGAGCGGAACCTCACGATAGTCGGTGCCGATCAGGACGAATGCCATTATTAGTTACTCGACGACTGGCGTGGATTCGCGAAGGCTGTCTTCGATCTAACGACTGACGTCGTCAGATTCCTCGCCATCCTCATCGCTCGCATCATCAGACTCGTCATACAGGTCTGCCCACTTGTCTTCGTATTCAGGCTCGTTGTCGCCTGCGAAGCCAGAGGTTGCTGGCGGAATGTGACCGATTTCCTTTTCAAGCGCGGTCAAGTCGGTGTTCGGGCTGAAGTACTTCAGCTCGCGAGCCACCTTGGTGTGCTTTGCCTTTTGACGGCCACGCCCCATGGCGAGACCCCCTTACACGTGCTTGGGCGCAGATGATTGCGCGGGAACGAGTTGGAAACTAAATCTGACCCTATTTTAGCAGGACGTAGGACAGGTAAAGCCCGGCAAGCGCCGCCGATGTTGGTAACGCAAAGTTAAGCACGAGGTTCACAAGACCCTGCCAGATTTGCTTGGCCTTGAAGTATTCAACGGTTTGAGCCGAGAAGGTGCTGAAGGTTGAAAGGCCACCACAGAAACCGGTAACCACGACAGCAATTAGGAAGCCACTCAAGTTGGTTGAACGCAGCGCAAAGCCGACGATGAACGAAGCCACCGAGTTAGCTAGCAAGATGCCCCAAGGCAGTTTGCCGATCCAGCTTGAAAGAAGGTGACGGATGACGGCGCCGAGGCCGCCGGCGAAGGCGATTAGGCCGAAATAGACGACGATCATTCGGTTACCTCTTCAACATCGTGGCTGACTGCGGCGTTGTTGCCGGTTAGTCGAGTGCCAAGCGCGTGCGCACCCCAGTAGGCGAGCAGGCTAGCTGCAAAAATCAACAGGACGAAACCAAAAAGCGAATAGCTCACGGTTTGGCCGGCAGAAAGTTGCGCGGCGATGCCGGTGGCTGATAGCAGAGCAACCCCGCTCATGGTTGTGAAACCACCGGAGAAACCAACCGCCCAGAACTGGCGACGGCCGACGCGAGAAACGCGAGGGTCGCTGTTGATCCAGCCGATGATGGCAGAACCAAGAATGTTCACAGCGATTACAGCCCACAGGGTGCCGAGGCTGATGTCGAAGCTGAAACGCAACAGCGTGCCGAGGCTACCGCCGGCAAAAACCAGCCCGATTGACTTCCAAGAAATGTTCAAGATTTAGTCCTCATCGATGCGCTTGGCGCGCACCTTGGTTACGCCGCCGCCAAGACGGTGCTTGCGGAGTGCTGGACGAATGAACTCACCGCGACGAACGTCGCCAGGGAGTGGGCGGCGGCCCATTGGGTTTACATATTCCGCCGACTCTAGGCGCCAAGGCACCAAGGTAACCATTACGCCGCGAACATACATGAGCTGCTTGCGGATGCGGTTGGCGCGGTGGTTGTGCAGAACGTGCTCCCACCAGTGACCAACGACAAGTTTCGGCATGTAAACCGAGATGCGCTCAGAGCCGAACTCTGCACGGTGGTTCTGTAGGTACTCAACCAAAGGCGCACCGAATTCGCGGTATGGGCTCTCGATGATCTTTAGCGGAACCTCAAGACCAAACTTCTTCCAGTCGCGCTCAAACTTCTTTGAGTGTGCTGGGTCAGCTGCCACGTGAAGTACATCCAAGCGGGTGTGACGGCTCGAAAGGGCATAGTCGAGAGCCTTTAGCTGTGGCTTGTTCAACTTGTCCATGAGCACTACTGCGTAGTCGCCCTTGCTGCCGAACTTGATGTCTGGGTCTAGCGCAATCTCGCGGTTAACTGCCTTGTAGTAGCGGCCGGTTGCCCACATCACAACCCACAAGAAAGGCATGATGATGAAGACCATCCAGGCACCGTGGGTGAACTTGGTGACCGAAACGATGACCAAAACTGCAGCGGTCAAGGATGCGCCAAAGCCATTGATGAGGCGGCCCGAGGCGGCCTCCTTCTTCGAGATGGTGCCCTTCTTTAGGCCGCGACGCCAGTGCTTCAACATACCCATCTGACCGAGGGTGAACGAGGTGAATACACCTAGAACGTAAAGCTGAATCAGAGCGGTAACCGAAGCCTGGAAGACGAGGATCATGGCCAGTGCCGCGAGGGTTAGTGAAAGCATGCCGTTTGAGTAGACCAAGCGGTCGCCTCGGGTCAGTAGCGCCTTAGGGGCGTAGCCATCCTTGGCAAGAACCGAGGTCAATAGCGGGAATCCGTTGAAGGCGGTGTTAGCAGCAAGCAACAAGATGGCTGCGGTTGCGGCCTGAAGAATGTAGAACAAAACCGAACCGCCACCGAAGATAGCGGTACCCAGCTGAGCGATTACCGACATCTGTGGTCCGACGATTGCGTGGCCCTGTAGCTCTGGGTCTTCGAGGTACTTCACGCCCGAGATCAAGGCGAAAGCGACGATACCGACGAACATGAAGATTGCGCTGGCACCCATCCAAGACATGGTGATCTGAGCGTTCTTGATCTTTGGCTGGCGGAAGGCTGGAACACCGTTGGCGATTGCCTCAACACCGGTTAGCGCTGCCGAACCGGAAGCGAACGAGCGAAGCAAGAGCATGACAATCAGGAACGGGGTGGCCACCAGAGTGGATTCTGGAACCAAGTGATACGCGGCCGAAGGGGCAACGATGGCCTGACCGGTCATCAGCTTGATTACACCGGAGACAATCATGATGACCACGGTGGTCAAGAACAGGTAGGTAGGAACCGCGAATGCGAAACCTGACTCGCGAACACCACGAAGGTTGATTGCCAAGAGCAACAGGATGAAGGCAACGGCAATTTCAACGCGCCACGGGTCAAGGCCTGGGAATGCAGAGATCAGGTTGTCGACACCAGACGCGATAGATACGGCAACGGTCATGACATAGTCGAGCAACAGCGCCGAGGCTACGGTTAGCGCGGCCTTCTCGCCGAGGTTCTTCTGAGCGACCTCGTAGTCACCACCACCTGAAGGGTAGGCGGCAACTACCTTGCGGTAGCTGAGGATGATTACAAAAAGAAGCAGCACAACAACGGCTGCGATCCACGGTGCAAACGCCAAGAAGCTGGCGCCACCGAGGGTCAAAATCATGAGGAGCTCTTGCGGACCATACGCAACAGATGACAGCGGGTCGCTAGAGAAGATAGGTAGCGCGATGGTCTTCGGCAGAAGTTGGCCTTCGAGGTTCTTGTTAGAAAGCTTTTTGCCGAGGAACAGACGCTTAGGTTTCAATGAGTCAATCACGAGAGATAAATCTACTCTTAAACGCCGATGGCCTCCGCTCTTTTGAGAGGGAGGCCATCGGATGACTCAGAGTGGCTTATGCCTTAGCTGCAGTTTCCTTCGCGCTCTCTGGACGGCGACGTGCGCCCATCGAGAAAGTAGAAAGCAAACCTAGGAACAAGAAACCAGCGGCTGCCCAACCGGTGGCCTTGACGCCATCGGTGAAACCGTCGTTGGCTGCTGCCTGAACTTCGGCTGCCTGATCAGCCGTTGCGCGGGCGCTCATGGCAATCTTGCCAACTGCAGGAAGTGCTCCACCGGCAGAGTCGACCACGGCGGTGGTTAGACCATCGATGAAGTCGTTCTGCAAGCCGACGCTCGGCATCGAAGAAACGAACTCGGTCTCCTTGAGGTGAGTCTCGGCAGCGCTCTGGGTTGCGGTGAACAACACGGTTCCAAGAACCGCGATGCCAAGTGCAGAACCAATCTGACGCACGGTTGACTGTGAACCCGAAGCCTGGCCAATCTTTTCGATTGGAACCTCAACCATGATCACGCCGGTTAGCTGTGCGGTAGCCAGACCAACACCGATTCCGTATAGAAGTAGGAATGGGGCAACCGGCCACCAGCCGCCACCGGTGGTTGCAACGAGAGAAATGCCAGCCACACCGATTAGCTCAAAGAGCACACCAATCTGAACGGCGCGAACCGCAGGAAGCTTGCCGCTCATTGCGCCACCGACGCCAGATGCCAAGAAGGCACCGCCGGCTAGCCAAAGCAAGACCAGACCAGATGAAACCGGGGTCAGGCCTTCGACGTTCTGTAGCCAAAGTGGAATCGCGAATAGCAGGCCGAACTCACCCATCGAGATGATTAGCGCGGCGAATGAACCGTTGCGGAAAGAGCTGATGTGGAACAAGCCAAGGTCAAGCAGCACGTTCTTGTGTGCCTTTTCGCGAGCGCGCTCCCAGAGCACGAACAGCACGGTGAAGACCACCGAGATGGCTAGTGAAACCGGGATGATCGAGATGCCGTCGGTTGGCCACTTGAAGTCACCAAGCTCGAATGGGTGGTTGGCGTTAGCGTTCCACCAGCCGTAGACGCGACCTTCGATTAGACCAAAGACCAGGGTCGAGAACATGACAACCGAGATGAGTGCACCAAGGTAGTCGATGCCGCCTTCGCGGTGGTCTTGCTTAGATTCGGTTGCCCAGATGAGCAGACCGATGATCACGATCAGACCTAGCGGTAGGTTGACGTTGAACGCGAGGCGCCAGCCATCCGTGCCGAAGTCGGTGGCTAGCCAGCCACCAAGAACTGGGCCAAGGGCAACCATTCCACCGATGGTCGAACCCCAAACGGCAAACGCGATGCCGCGCTCTTTGCCCTGGAAGGTTGCGTTAACCAACGAAAGGGTGGTTGGTAGCACCATCGCGCCACCGAAGCCCTGAACCACGCGGGCCAGAATCATCGAGCTGGCGTCGGTGCTGTAACCAGCCCAAACCGATGCGCCAATGAAGATCGCGAGACCGATGATTAGCAGTCGGCGGCGACCGATGCGGTCGGCCAGCGAACCCCACACCAAAAGCAGTGAGGCGAAAACGAGAACGTAGCTTTCTTGAACCCACTGAACCTGAGTAGAGGTTAGGTTAAGGGCTCGAATGACGTTAGGGAAGATGGTGTTGACGATGGTTCCGTCGATGATTACGAGGGAGATGGCCATCGAGATGAAGACGAGGCCAATCCAGCGATTGCGTGTTTTAGTCATGCCCTAAGGCTATTAGATAATCGCCAAAACGGCCGATGCTCCGAGTGCTAAAACAATGCCAAACATTTGGCTTCGGGCAATCTTCTCTTTCAAGAAAATGCGGGCAAGGATGATTGTGCCGAGCGGATAAAGCGCGGTCAGCACCGAGACCACCGACAGTGAACCTTGGCGGCTCGCAATCGTGAAGAAAACGTTTGCGCTCGAGTCGAGAAAACCGGTGGCCATCACGGCAAGCCAGATCTTGGTCGAAACTTTCGAACGCTTGCCCGCCTCGCCTTTGGTTTGACTTCGTCTAGTGGTTACCAACATGAATAGGCCAAGTAGGGATGCGCTGACCGCACGCAGAATTGCCGGAGAGGCAAGGCCAGAATTCTTTGGAGCCGCAGCAAGTGCCAACAGCACCGCACCCATTCCGATGCCCGCGCCGATGCCGAGCAGCAGGCCCTTCAGTGATGGCAGCCTGACGTCATCGCCGGGAACGAAGCCAACCAGAACCACCGCAACCAGGATGGCGCCGAGCGCCAACCAACCCCAAAGGCTGAATCGGTCACCCTGTGCGAAACCGATGATCATCGGCACGATTGCCATCACTACTGCGCTGAGTGGAGAAAGAATGCTGATTGGGCCGATGGCCAGTGCCGCGTAAAGGCAGGTCATTGCGAATGCCGAGGCGATGCCGCCGATGACGCCGCAGAGAATGCTGTTGGCGCTGAAGTCTGCTCCCATAAATAGGGATGCGGAAAGTAAAAGTGCGAGCCCAGAAAGCCCAGACCAAAAGGTCACCACAACGGGTTTGATGTGTTTCGAGCCGAGAGCGCCAAAGAAGTCGGCGAAGCCGTAGACCAGTGAGGTCGCGAATCCCAGGACGATTGTGAACACGCAATAAGCCTAGTTAAGTGAAAAACCCGAGACTGCGATGGTCTCGGGTTTTAGTGGCTCCGACGGGCGTCGATCCCGTGACCTCACGATTTTCAGTCGTGCGCTCT
>ERZ650308.1885-NODE-1885-length-10540-cov-3.637768_pt1 | contig 10540 bp, 15 predicted proteins | sample MGYA00376244_ERZ650308 | MGnify/ENA primary metagenome ERZ650308 (study PRJEB26733, sample SAMN07839295) | wastewater metagenome | biome: small river; feature: stream; material: water | place: USA: North Carolina | collected 2016-04-26 ...
CCAACAACTGGGCCAGCATCTCCATGAACCCCGTGATCGTCTACTCTCCACAACCCCAAGAGGAAGAGGAGATTACCTTAAGCCTTGCGCGGCTTTCGGCCCCTGAGTTTACCACCTCTTCTGTCACCCTCTCCATTCGCCCGACCAGGGCCACGGACTCCATTATTTCGCTGGTCAGTGATCTTCCAACGACGGCCTCCGTGCCCGAGACTGTGACGATTCCCGCGAACAGCACATCGGTGGAGGTGCCTGTTGAATTGGGGATTGCCGGGTCTGCAATTGTAACCGCCACGTTGGGGACTTCCTCAACAACCACGTTAGTGGTGTCCATCCCAACGCCGGATGTCCCTGTCGTTTCCCCTACGCTCAGTGCCTATACAGATTTCTTACTGACCTATAGGTGGTTCTAAATGGCCATTGCACGCATTACAACATGGAGCAGCGGACAGACCCTGACTGCCAGCGCCCTCAACGCAGAGTTCAATAACATCCTCAACAACGGGGTCGATCTGTGGTCCCCAGCCAGCAAGAGTACCAGCTTCGGTGGCTACGCCCTGGTGTTGGACGCTGCTGGGGTCAGCAACGTTCAGAGCCCTGGAACAGCAGGCTTTCTGTTTACTCCCGGTGCCAAGACCGGCACGCCTGGGAGTACAGGCGGAACCGTCAACATTGCAGCCCATACCTATACGGATAGCGCCACTGCCGCCAGTGGGACAGCGACCAGCTGGACGGGTGTGAGCGTACAGCGGCCCACCTTAGCCGCCAGCAATGCAACCGTTACCACCACAGATGCCGCCACCTTGTACATTGCCAACGGACCGGCAGCAGGGACTAACCAGACCTTGACAAACTCCTGGGGCCTCTGGGTCGATGATGGTGCAGTTAGGCTGGATCTAACCACCAGCAAGGCTTCAGCAGCCTCAGCGGTATGTCGAGCCCTGTACCTCCCTGCTGCCACCCAAACCATCAGCGGGAGTACCAACATTACCACCGCCACAGGCTACAACTACATTGAGGTGGCCCAGCCTACCATGAGTGCCGCCAGTGCCATGACCATCACCAATGCCGCCACCCTGTACATTGCCGACGCTCCCGCAGCGGGGGGTGCCGGACCTGCTGCCATCACCAACGCCTATGCCGTGTGGGTGGATAGTGGGGCCGTGCGGTTCGACGGGGCGGCGACCATTGGCGGGGCACTCACCCAAACGGGGGTTATTGACGCCAATAGTACCATGACCCTGAGCGGCACCCTGACGATGGATGGCACCAACAATGCCATCATCCCTGCTGCTGCCCCTAGCACGCCTGTTGCCCACGGTCTGTACCGAGACAATATATGTAAGGGATGGGGAAACGTGTCTGTCTCAGGTGGCACCCCCACGCTCAACGCCGATTACAACGTCACCAGTATTACCGACAGTGGCGTAGGCATCCTCACCATTACCTGGGAAACCGACTTCGCCAACGCCAACTATGCCCTCATTCCAGGGGGCCGTGGGGCGACCTCCAACGATCATACCGTGTTTGACATTGATGAAGGCACGGCCCTGCTGGCTGGTAGCGCTATTATTACCAGTGCCACGGGTGGCAACGTGCTGACAGACCCCCAACTGTGGACCTTTGTTGCGTATGGAGCCCAATAATGCCTATCGTGTGGGAGTTCCCAGATGGACATATCGAGATCACACAACTGTCAGAACATGCCCTAGAACGTGCACAATTGCCCCAGGAGACACGATCTCAGACGGTCCTACGCCTGGCTCAGGAGGTAGCGGAGAAGACCCCACACCTCAAGTCTGCCGTTCCCACGCTGGTAGCCAGCAAGAATGTGCCCAAGGACCGTTCCCGCAGAGCCTCTTGGAAGCTCATGGGTGACAAGATTGAGGCCTAAGCTGGGGGTTGACTACACGATCCGGCCAGCCTACCCGTTTGAGGGGGTTGTCATTCAGGATCTGTTCAAGGACACCTTAGTGGAGGGGTTGGATTGGACACAACCACTTGACAGTTCCTGGGTGCTGGCGGTCCATCCGACTGAACCAGAGTACTACGGGGCCTTGTCTCTTGTAGCGAGTCAGCCGATAGGGCGTATCGAGATGTTGCGGATGCGCCACGGGCTCCAGCCGCGTCTGAAGGCCTGCATAGTGCGGGACATGATTCAGTACAGCCTTCTTGTCCTCAAGAAGTATGGCTGCCAAGCCGTCACGGGGGCTAGCGAGCAAGACCTGGTTCCCACATTCGGGAAGGTCTTGCAACGTCGATTTCACGGGACTCCTATCGGGCAATTCACAGGGTACTTAGCGAGGATCTAACATGCCGAGCAACTTTACGAGTTCAAAACAGAGTGCGTCCATTCCTCAAGCCAGTGGAATGGAGAGGGGATTGTACGACCAGCTTAAGGGATTGAGTGACACGCAAGCTGGCAGCCTGACAGAGCAGCAGCGATTGCAACGGGCTTTAATGAGCCCACACGAAACCTTGCAACAAATCAGTCAGCCTTGGCAAGCTCCAGACCAATCCACAGCCCAGGCCCACATGCTGCGTACTTTTGGGCAGGATTGGATGGACAAGTTCAATGCGGGTGGCGGGACAGGGCGGGGTGTGGATGCCGCAACCTTTGACCGGTACCGCGCCGAGGCTGAGAAGCTGAACCGTGATCCACTGGAAGGGCTGCGTGGCAATCAGGATGTGATGATGGCCCTGCAGCAGCAAATTGCCCAGAATCAGGCAGCCCAGCAAGCGCAGGCCCAGCAATTGACTCGCATGCAGAACCCCTATGGTTTGACTAGCGAGGAGCAGGCTGGTATTGGGAGCGTGTACGATCAAGCCCAGTCTAGGGCCATGAACGACATGAACGTACAGTTCCAGGACATGATTACCAGCCGTGGGCTCAATCGGTATGACACTCCCGCAGCAGAGCCACTGGCCAGGAATATGGGGTTGATGCTTGGGGATATTAATGCTCAGCGCAGTGCGGCCTTGCTGAACCGTGGGGAGGCAAACAGGAACTTTGGCATGAACCAGATTGCCCAGAATGCCAATCTCGATCAGATGCAATTTGGGCAGGGGCTGGCCTTAAATCAGATGACACCGGGGGCCACGCAGAGCCTTCTTCAACCTCTCCTACAGCAACGGATGGCCCAGCAAACGACCACCAGCACCCCTAGCATGTATGACACCATCATGCGAGGAGTGGGAACGGTAGGCAGTATGGTGATGGGGGCGTACGGTGGGGGGCTGCTTGGTGGGGCAGGGGGTGGGTTAGGGTTGGCAGGTGGAGGATCAGCCCCCATGACTGACTACGGTGGAGGGTTGGCAGGGTACCGTGCGCCAGGTACGAGTAGTCGTATGCTCGTCAATATGCCCAAGTAGTTAGTATGGGTAACTGTCAATATACACCGGAGCTTTGCCAGGTTGAATAATCGTCGTCTGATTACCAAACGTACTGTAGTAGCCAGTTGCCCGCCCACCTTGCATGATCGTCCCGCTGCTCATCGGGATGTCACTATAGGCAGTGCCAGGTGTGTAAGATGGGGCAGGCATCGGGTAGACCTGATATTCCATGTACGACGAATGGCACCCACGAATATCCCAACAATCTCTTGGACCGCAGGCACTGAGGAGGAGTAATGGCATCGCCACTACGACTGAATACCATCCGTAACGAAGAACAGTTCTACCACCCGCCGTTGCCTGCTGCCCAGCCGCAGATGGTTTCCATGCCGCAAGGAGGCGGGTCAGCCATGAACACGGGAGTACAGTATCCTGACGGCTCCCCGCCAGACACGTCCAACGTGCCCCCAGCCTACCTGCCAGGGGACCAAGAGTTGATGAGTTTGATTGACCGGAACTTGGCACAACCTGATGTCTCATCACAACCTCCATCTTCAGGGTTACAACTCGCTTCTAACATAGGCAGTGGTAGGGAGTCAAGTGACTGGAATTGGATTACAGCCTTAGGTGCTGGCCTGCAGAGTGCGGGGGCGGCACACTTTGGTAATTACAATGTGCCGCAGCAGTACCTACAACTGAAGCAGCAGGCTGACCAGCGTAAGCAGGAATTTGCCAAGCAGCAGGCCGCCCTAGAAGAGCAGAAGAAGCAGCACGCCTTCCAGCAAGTGACCACAGTGTTGGCCAACAAAGACATGAGCGAGACGCAGAAAGCCAGCTTGCTAGACGGCTTTGCCAAAGGTGAGAATCCACAGATTGCTCAGTTTGCCCGTACTGCGATTGACGGGATCGGCAAGAAGCGCATGAGCCGCATTGGCCTCTACATGGACCGATACCCCACGCAGATGCAGAAGCTGGCTGATGGCATGATGAAGGGTGATATTACGGCAGATGATATTGATGCCCGCCTGGGGTTGATCGACGAGATCGAGAAGCACAATGCTAAGTTGACTGGTGAGATGGAATTGGAAAGTGAGATCAAGGCCAACCCTAATGCTCCTCCTGGTGCGAAGGCCTGGCTGCAAGAGCGTGAGGACAAGCGCAAGAAGGAGGCGGCTGAGGCACAGATAAAGGCACAGTCTGTGCCGTACGAGGAACAGGCAGCAGCACTCAAGCCTGTTGAGATGGCAGCTAAGATCAATCACCTGTCTCAGGAGTCACAGGATAAGTCCACTCTGGGAAGAGAAGCTGAAGGGTTAATGGCCAAGCCGTGGAACCAGTTGACGGCTGATGAGAAGAAGAAGGTACTGGATTTCCACCAACAGCGTCTGGTGGAGCAGCAAGAGGCAGGGGCACGGGCAAGAGAACAAGTGAAGGTGGAGGGCAGCCTTGCGCCAGGGGTGATGATCCACAAAACCATGACCGACATGGTGAAGGGGGTAAAGGATCTGTTCTTGGATGAAGGGTCTGGCACGATGGCTCGCATTGGGAAGATGGCAACTACACGGGCTGCCTTCTTTGCGGGTGATGAGAACATGCGCAAGTGGTCTCAGATGGAAGATGGCATGCGAGCCACTCTGGCACGTATGGCTATGGAAGTGGGCAACTTGGCGGCAACTGAACAGGATCGTGCCAAGCAGCTTGTGCCTGACCTGTATGGCTCTCTCTATGGCGTGCCGGATAGTAAGCAGGTGGCTGAGAAGAAGTTGCAGTTGTTAGGGGAATTTCTGCAGGCTGGACTGGAAGGACCACAAGGGCCAGATGCACAAAGCCGAGTGCAGAACAAGTTACGTGAAACCCTGGCGAAGCTTGACGATGTGGCCCCACTCCCCAAGGTGGGTAATGTTAGCCCTGATGAGGAGCAGCTGATTAAGAGCATGCAAGCTGAAGGTAAGGATAAGCGGTCTATTCAAGCTGAGATTTTGAAGCGACGAGGACAGCAATAATGGCTGACTTTGACAGCTATTTCAAGGATGAGAAGGTGGCCCCCGGTAATACTCCCACACGGCTTGGTGGGCAAAGCTTCGATAGTTACTTTGCTGAGGAGGCCCCCAAGGAGGGTATTAACGAGCTGCCAGAGAAGCGTAGCGGGGCAGTCCGCAAAGCCGTCGAGGTTGGGTTGCCAATGGCTCTCACAGGAGGTGCTGGCATCCTGTCAAGACCTATGGGTATTGTAGGGCGATATGGGTTAGATGCAATATCAGGGGCGGCAGGAGAAGGGGTGTTGCAGGCCTTGGGTATCAGTGAGGAAAGCCCTTCCATGATTGCCTTGTCAGCCATAGCCAACCCGACTGGGCGATTGCTGGGCTCTACGGCCCTTGGCCTCCCCAAGGTCATCCCAGGCTACCGAGATGCAGCCCGTGCTGGCCTCACTCCACATGTGCGTGCCTTGCCAGGTGAAATTATCCCACATGGAGACCCCAAGGCTGCGTATGACGCCATCCAGGGCAACATGCAGACCTTGCTCCCGAACTGGCCTGAGCTGTCTGCCACCGTTGCGAAGCACATCACGCAAGGGGAGCAGATCAATCTCCCTGCCTTGAAGAAGATGCTGAGTAGCGGCCCCACCACAGACTTGATGAACAACATCGATCAAGCCTTGCAGGGCGTGCCTGCCCAGGTCATTAAAGACACGACCAAGGCCAAGGGCACAGTCTTTGGCAAGCCTATTGGCGCACAGACGGTGACGATACCGGCCCAGCCCCCTGGGATGACCTTTGAGAATGCCAAGGCCAACATTGAGGGGCTGTCACAGTTGATCCGCAGCCAGAAAGGTACGCCTGAAGTAGGGGCCTTGAAGGACCTGAAGCGGGCTATGCTCACGGACCTAGAGAACATGCCCAAGCCTCCAGGTACCCCGTTAGCGGAGTGGACAGCCGCCCGCAATGCCTACCGTGACCAGAAGACGACTATGATGCTGGACGATGTGATTGAGCAGCATATCTCCAACAGGGAGGGTGTGGAGCTGGTCAACCCAGATGGCATCCTGAAGTCTTTGCGCACTAATAAGGAGTTGAAGGAGCGCTTGACGCCAGTTCAGATGGATGACCTGACCTTGACTCTGAAGGACTGGGCTAATGCCTCCGGGGGAACGCGCAGCAAGTTGGCTGCCATGCTCACAGGGATGGTTCTTGGTGGGGGACCTGCTGGGGCCTTGGCAGGCTGGGGAGCCGCTGAGATTACGGCCCGTATGCTGATGAGTGAGGGGGCCAGGAAGTTGATTGGTAACATCATTACCAACCCTGCCGTCCACAACATCCAGCGGGCTGGGGCTATCATTGCAGCTGGGGTACGTGGGGCCTTTGATGAGCCTGGCACCACAGCGATGCCCTTTGAAGAGGAGATTACCCCTGGCAAGGTGATGGGCACGCTCCCCAAGGAAGTCCGTACCGAGCCCAAGGCGATAGAGCCGAGCGCACCTGTACCACATATTCCACAGCTGAGTACAGAAGACATCAAAGCCAAGGTCACCAAGGCAGCCAAGGATGTCAAGCTGGACCCCAAGCTGTTTCATGCTGTGGTCAGTACAGAGAGTAATTACAACCCCATGGCTATCAGCCAGGCTGGAGCGATAGGACTAACCCAGTTGATGCCCAAGACGGCAGCAGGCATGGGTGTGAACCCTGCGAACGTGGATGAGAACCTGAAGGGTGGAGGCCAGTACCTGCAGAGCCTCATCAAGAAGTATGACGGCAATGTAGCTAAGGCGCTGGCCGCCTACAATGCAGGTCCAGGGCGAGTGGATAAGGGGGGACCGTTGCCGCAGGAGACGCAGGATTATGTGGCCAAGGTCTTACTGAAAGCGGGAGGGAAGGATGATAAAAAGCGGCGTTGATCTGCGAGGCCTCACCCCACAAATGGCCATTGCCTATACCATTGCCTGCCGGTGCTACGGGCAATATGACTGTGTAATTACTAGCGCCAACGACAGCAAGCATGGGCCGAACAGCCTGCACTACAAGGGTCAGGCTCTAGACCTGCGTACTAGGCATTTGAATGGCCAGGGCTTGCAGGCAGTGTACCTTAAGCTGAAGGAATCGTTGGGAGAGCAGTTTGATGTGGTGCTGGAGAGCGACCATATTCATGTGGAATGGGACCCAAAGGATAAGTCCATTAGTGTAGAGGACCGCTGATGGACCTGAATGAACAGATCAAGGGCTTGCTTCTTGGGCAGGCGCAACCAGGCAGTTTTACTGACAAGGCTGGGTTGGCTCTGTCGCAAGCCGGGCAGACGATAGCGAAAGATGCGGGGGCTGGGGCAGCCATCCTCAATGACCCTCGTAATGCCTGGATTGGGATGAATCCCCTGGGGAGGGCTGCTGCGGAGGGGTTAGGCTTGGTAGGGATGCTCAAGCCATTCTATCACGGGACGATCAAGACAGCTGCAGAAGCCATACAAAAGGGTGGTTTTGCTTTAGAGAAGGCTCTGCAAGGCGCTGACCTGCAGCCTGGTGGAATGGGAGTGCAATGGCTTGGCAAAGGTATCTACCTGGCTGAGGACCCACACACTGCCAATATATTTGCCCATGCCGTAGGAGCCATGCACCAGCAGCCTCCAGCTATCATTAAGTCCCTTATTGATGATGACCTGCTGTTGAACATGAAGGACCCACGGGTGTGGGATGAGTTAGTGCAAGCGAAAGGGTGGCCAGAGAGCTACAAAGGGTACGCACGAGATAATACCATGACGCACAAACTTTTCTCGGATGACATCAACGCCTATGCTATAGAACGTGGGTTGAAAGGGGTTGTTTACCCGAATGAGACGGTGGTGTTTGACCCCAGCATTATACAGGTCGAAGGGCTACACCCTTAGACCCCTGGCAAGCCAGAGAAGCGGGGACCGCCTTGAACCGTGTCATAACCGCATGTGCATATCGAAGCGATACGCACGACGCTTGGTGCTCGTGCTGTAATGCCCGGTTACACCACCGATGTAAATGCGCTGAAGAAACATAAGAGCATACTATAGGCTCTTTTTCAGAAGAAAGCAATGGGCTTGTAAGGTGGCAATATACAGGGAGTTTGTGGAGGGGGGTAGGGGCTGTAGGCAACAAACGTGCCAAGGTTGGGAGGGAGTATGTTTGACATTCCAGGGGCTGTAGAGAAGGTGGCGGGGTTCTTTGGGAAGGCCCTGGATAAGGTCATCCCGGATGCGGTGGAGCGTGAGAAGATCAGCATTGAACTGGCGCAGATGGCCTTTAAGGAAGCGGAGATGGCCTATGCGGATAGGGCCAGTGCCAGGGAGCGTGAGAAGATTGTCAAGGATAAGGTGCCTGCTAACCTCGCCTACATTGCCATTGGTGCGTTCATTGGCATGGCGGGGTGGGTGATTGGGGTAGGGGTGCCTACGGAGAGTCGGGATATTGTGTTCGCCATTCTGGGATGGATTACAGGCTTTGTGGGCAGTGCCTATGGGTACTATTTTGGGGCCAGCAGTCAACCGATAGACAAGAAGGTGGGTGAGAAATGAGCCTAGGCCTACCAGATGTCAAGAATATGACAGACAGGGAGTTTATCCTGTGGGTGTGCGGGGCTGTCCTGCTGTACCTATTGCTGATGAATCCCCTGGCTATCAGCCAGAAATTGGAAGAAGCGGGGGCGCTGCAGGCCCAGATGGTGGCAGAGCATAAGGACCTACTGAAAATGGGGCAGGTAGAGTGTGTGAACAGGGCGGAGTTGATTCCCGATAAAGAGACGAGGGCCAGACACCTGAATCGATGCCTGACCCTCCAGGTTGGTGAGATTAAGAGCTAGATGAGGGGTTTGAAGTACTGTTCAAAGAGGCGGTTACTGCTGGCCTTGGCCTTGGCTGCTACCCCACCCTTGTACTTCTTGGCCTGCATGCCACTGGTTATTCTGTTGATGTAGGCACTGGCTTGGATGGGTTTACTGGCCTTGTTCACTGGCATCCTCCTGCACTTGTTCCCACTCACTCATGGGGTAGCTCACACTGAGGTTGCCTGGTCCATCACACTGCCACCACCCCATGCTGGCCCGTAAATCCCCTTCAACAACTTGATGTGTCACGATAGGCCTGATCTTCATGGTGCCACACCTCCAGGGACTGGGGCGTTAATCAATAACGTGCTGGTGCGGACAGGGCTACCAGCCACGCTCTGCGTCATCTGCGCGGCCTTAGCAGCGGCTAACCCACCTCCAATACCCGCCCCAATGGCTGCCGTTCCTGCCGCTGGTATGTAGGTGCTGGCCAGGGAGGCGTGGTAGGTCACATGACCAGCTGGGACGATGGAGGTGTTGTCTATCTCCTTGCTGACCGGCATGGGGCAACTCCATGCCTCTGGGGACTCATTGGCCTTCTTGGAGAGCCGCTTCACACTGACCAGCTGGCTGCATGGGCATTCCAGCGGGGGTGGGACCATGGTGGGGCTATTGAACTTCCGTTCATCCTGTGCCACGGTATAGCACATGGGGCCATTCTGGACCGTGTGAAAGTCGCTGTGGATGTCTTCATAGGTGGTCACACAGCCACCCAGTACGCTACTAGCCAGTAATACCACGCCTGCACGCTTCATAAGGTACCCTCCTTGGTATCTACTTGTGGAAAGAGCATCACCTGCTCGCCAACCAGGGACACATCTTGAATGTCCCACTGACTCAACCCATTCTCACTGAACAGCACTTCCCTGGTAGGGCCGTAGCCCTCCAGCACCTTGCGCAGTTGCTCTACCGTCATCGTTTCACCTTCCTTTGCACACCTGTAATACGGTAGGTTTCAGCACTATCACTGGCATCACCCATGCCTTTGCCGTTAGCCCACCAGGTTCTCTTGAATAAGATAAGCACCCCATCACACAGGTAAGCGTCGTCCTCACTCTCCTTGAAAGTCAAGGTGGACATATCAACATCCACCCACTCCTCCACAGGCTCGTAGTCCTTCTTGGCTAGTAGGTAGGGATGCATACCTTGTCGCTCCCCGCACAGGTAATAGTCGGTTGACTCGTCCAGCACATTATGCTCAGACCTACCATCACACTTCTTGACAACCTTCATCGCTTCCTCCTTTTTACTTGAATGAGAATAGACAACACTGGACTGCAATGAATCGTCAACTCGGTCTTCGCATCCTTACTCACCTGCATCCCGCCGTACAGGAAGTCCCCCAGGATCTTGTCATCGTGAATACGCTGCC
>ERZ650308.1887-NODE-1887-length-10535-cov-6.587595_pt1 | contig 10535 bp, 9 predicted proteins | sample MGYA00376244_ERZ650308 | MGnify/ENA primary metagenome ERZ650308 (study PRJEB26733, sample SAMN07839295) | wastewater metagenome | biome: small river; feature: stream; material: water | place: USA: North Carolina | collected 2016-04-26 ...
TGGTATGAACATTTGAGCCTTAAATGCCCCAACTTCATAAACACCCGATACGTTAGCAACCATGCTGTAGAAAATACTCACATTGATTTCTATCTCCCATGTATTGTAATGTTCCATTTTGGTCAACCACTTTATAGGTGGTTACTGCGGTGCTAATTCCGTCAAAATATGGTTCTATTCGCCATAAAACACGGTTGCTAACACACGGTAAAACTCCATTGCCTTGTGCTATATTGGTGTGTTGTGGGTATATGTCCATTTTGTTGTAATTTGAAAATTTATCCCTCGTATTTAGTACGGCAACGAGAGTTTACCGTCAATCGTTAGCTGCCATTTAAAACGACACCCAACCAAGCGTGAAGTTGTTTAGCATCTTCAATACTCATATTAAATCCTGTTTCGTTTGGTATCGGATATTTTGTTTCATCTGAAAGGTTGTTTAATTCAAATGAAATTACAGGGATATGGTCGCTACTCCATTCGCATTTTTCAATATCCATTGTGTACCAGTTATTTTTGTCTATTGTACTTATTTTCATTTTGTCAAGTTATAAGTTTACTTTTTTAATCAATTTGTCAAGTTATAGGTTGACGAAAAACGGCAGCTAACAATATATTGGCAAAAAAGGGGCGGACGAATGTTATTGAGCTTTTGTTTATTAATTTAACTTTTGTACTATCATTGAGCGAAGTGCTATAAAGCCCCTTCTTCGCCAATGCTTCAACGTTATTTCTCCAACATTCGCTTCTTATACTTCCTCCACTTTGCATTATCGACAACAAGTATCAACCGATGCAATTTAGCGTGGTCGATTTCGTCATTACGAATAGCTTTGTCGATGGTGGTTGCGGTACGTTCAATTTGTTTACTCGCTTCGATTCGTGGTATTGTTTTCGGCTTGGTTAAAAGTTCGATGTCTATTAGCATATTTGATTATTGTAAAGCAAAGATACTCGACTATCTTTAATAACCAAACTTTATTACAAAAAAAATAGCACACCCTTTCGAGTGCGCTATTAATCATGAAAACAAAGAAACAAAAACCGAGTTTACGAAGGGAAATAAGTATATGCTCCCGCAACCGTTTGGTTGCCCAAGAATAAAAACTCCTTCGCTTGATATGCGTTGTGAATGTCAACAAATACCGATGTTCCTTTAATTGGAACGTATCTGCGTGACTTCATGTGTAAGTCATTAACAATAACTGATTTCGATTTTACCGATACACCGTCAATCGCTAACAATGAAGTGTATTTAGTAAATGTCGTGTCGGCTGTGATTGTAGTTAATCCCGTGAAGAACGCATCAATGTCAGCACAATGACCCGCTTCTACTTTCAATAAATAAACATCGGGAGTTGCGCCTTTCAAATTGCTACATACGATTTCAAACGCATCAACTAGCGTTCCGTCTTGTTTCTGTGCTTTAACAACAGATACATAAGCAATTTTTTCGGTAGCCAAATCAGATAAATTTGGTTGTCCTGCTGTTGGATAAACACCGTTTACGCTGATTAATCCGTATAGAGATAGTTTGTTTGCCATTTCTTTTGAAGTTTTTTATTTAGAGCAAAAATATAAAAATTTAGACTTAAAGTAAAACTTTAACCAAAATATTTTAATTTTGCCATTATCAATGCTTTCTTAAAACAAATATACATGAATCTTAATGATTTGCCAAAATTAAAAGAACCTGATAAAGATACTCAATATCAGTTCCAAAATAAAGCGGTAAACCCTTCGGGGGAAAGCAAGGAATACTACTTAAAAGAAGTAAAGGCATCGTATTACTACAATTATACTAATGCGGGGGTTGGTTTTTTAACAAACGCTCGTAGGTTAGAGTTTATCCAAAATAGGCTAATCGCTACGGGTCGTGATGACATGAGGACGCTTATTACCAAAATCAAAGGTAAGTACGAAGACGGGAAAGATGTATCTTATACCAACCTAGATTGGGAATCGTTAAAACTCGTTTCTAAGTTTAGAAGTATCGTTATCGGGAAACTAGAGGAACTAGAGTGGGATATGGTAGCTACGGCTATTAACCCCGAAGCGGGAGCAGAAAAAGAACAAATCAAGTGGCGTTTGTGGGCAGAAGCCGAAGAACAAGCGTGGACGAAGATGATGGAGGAAATTTCGGGTGCTAAACTCGTAGAGCCTACAAAGATGCCCGATGGAAGTGAACCCCCTATACCAATAGAGAATAAGCGTGACTTAGAGTTGGTAATGGACAAAAGTTTCAAGCACATCTATGAATTAGCCATTGAACTAGGTATAAATTTCGTAGCTGACGACAATCGTTGGGTAATGCTTAAAAAGCTATTACTCGAAGACGCTTTTGATTTAGGTCGTTTCGCTGTTGACGTTATTCAGAACCCTATTGACGGTCGTGTTGAATGGCGATATGTGGATATTGTAAACTTGGTTGCGCCCGATTTTAGGGGTCATTACTTAGATACGCCCGAACGAATCGGTTACTTCTACACTACGACTATTGCGCAGTTAATGACCGAATGTCCCGAAGGACAGATTACGCCCGAACAAGTACAGATGTTGGCTAGTCGATTTTCGTCTAAATTAGGCAATCCCGCTTTTCAAAGTGCTGCGAACCCAATATATAACACCGATGCTAGTTTCAGTAATTGGCTATCATTTAACGTGCCTATCTTCAAGTTGTACTTCGAGGCGAGTGATAAAGTTAAATCGGAAACAAAAGAACGTGAGTTCGATAAAAAGGTTAAGTGGGCAGACCCTATGTCGCCTATCGGTGAATCTAAATACAACGAAACACGTCAAACTGCGGGTAGACCATTTGTAGCTACTAAAAAAGTTGAAGCTACCGATATTCACTTCTATCATCAAGTATCGTGGGTTGTAGATACGGAAATTGTATTTAACTACGGCAAAGTACCGAACCAAGCACGTAAAGTAAGTGATAGTAAAAAAGCTGTTTGCCCTTTGAAATACTATATTATCGACCATGAATCAATGGTAGATAGAATGAGAGCGTTCAATGAAGCTGCGAACTTAGCTTGGGTAAAAATGCAATCGGCAAAGGCAGATGCTAGACCAAGTGGAGTTTCTATTGACTTATCGGCACTAGCAAATCTAGCTATTGACGGCAAAGGCATGACTTCGGACGTTGCTGTTAAAATCTATAACCAAAGCGGTAACTTATTTTGGGCAAGTAAAAACTTCTTGCAACCCGATAACATGGTTGGCTACAAGCCAATTCAAGAATTGCCAAATGGACTTCAAAAAGACTATGCCGATTGGTTAGCGGATATTCAATTCAACATTAACATGATGCGTGATTTGATTGGTTTAAATCAGTCAACGGACGCTTCATCGCAAGGAGAGCGAACATTGTCGGGTGTTGCTCAATTAGCCGTACAAGGAACACAAAATGCTTTATCGCAAATTGTTTCAGCACTTACATTCACAACCGAACAAGTTGCTGATGAAACAGCGCAAAAACTACAAATGCTTGTACGAACTGGCGACATCAGAGTGCTTGAAAACTCTATCGGCACAACGGCTGTGAAAAGCATTGGTAGTGAGATATTGCCACATACATTTGGTATTAAACTTGAAGCAAGACCTACATTAGAGCAACGAGCAGAATTGAAAGAGGCTGCGAAGTCGGCACTAATCAATACGTCCGACCCCGTAAAAGGTGGCTTAAACTACGATGATTACTTCGAGATATGCGACCTTATTAATGGTAAAACAAACTTCAAGTTAGCACAACTCATTTTCGGCTACATGGTTAAACGTAACCTTGAACGCCAACAATCGTTACAGCAAAAAACAATGGAAAGTCAAGCACAAGCTAATATGCAACGTGATAATGCTTTGTTTGAACAGAAAATGAAGATTATGGAAGTGGAACATGGCTACGCAAAAGACTTACTATACACGGAAGCCGAAATAGAAGGTGCTGTGCTTAATAGCAAAGCGCAAGAGAAATTTGCTACCAATCAACAAAAGGCTGAACTTAAAAATCAAGAGATAACTCACAAATCAATAGTTGATTCAAAATCAATCAGTTAAGTAGAAAGACTTAAATTATTTGTTTAATTAAAAATAAATAAATACCTTTGTATTAACGAAATAAAACCTATATGGCAGAATTAACAGACAACGACATTTTGAACTTCGCAGAAAACATTATGAACGACAGACCAACGGAAACGGCAACAGCTACCAATGACGTAGTAGTTGAAACGCCTGTTGCTACTGAAACTCCTAATGTTGTCGAAACTCAAAATGAAGTTCCAATTGAATTTGTGGTTTCGGACGAACCGAAAGTAGACTTGCAAACTACGCCCGTGACACCCGAAGCAACTCCAACTTCTGAAACTGATTTTGAAAAGCTGTATCACGAAAGAATCGCCAAAGAGTTTGGGTCGGATTTTGATACGGTGAAATCAAAGTTAGCGCAAGTTTCAGAACTAGAAGCTAAAGCAAATTCAAACGTCTACAAGACTGAACAAGGTAAGATTTTCGATGACCTCGTGTCGAAAGGTGTGCCACTCGAAACTATTGTTAATGTAGCTTTCAAAGATTTAAGTAACGCTGATGACCTACAAATTTTAGATTATCAGATGCAACTTAAATACCCGACAGCTACGGCAGAGGAAAGACAAGCATATCTATTAGACCAATACAAACAATCGGAGGAGTTCTTGGATAACGAGAAACTCGCAGGGTCATTCCGATTAAAACAAGACGCTTCTACTGCACGAAAGGAATTGGATAGTCTGAAAGCACAAACGTTGCAAAGTCCTGTTGAGAAACAACAAGTTGAGTTCCAAGCTAAAGAAGCGAAACGATTAGAAACATGGCAAAACGGTTTAACCAAAAAAGTGGTTGACGATTTCAGTAGCCTTGAGCGAAAAGTGAAATTAAACCTTTCATTTGACGGGAAGCCTGTTGAGCGTGAAGCAATGGTTAAAGTTCCTGTATCGGCAAAAGATAAAGCCGAAATGGAATCATTTGTTAATGAGTACTTACCGCAATGGACGGGTGCAACTGCTGATGCAGATGGACAAGCGTTTATTAAAGAGGTGCTTCAAAACAAATTTATCGTAAATAATATTGATAAGATTATTCAGAGTGTGGCTAACAACGCCTTGTCTTTTGCTGTCGAACAGCAGAAGTCATACTTGCATAATTATCAACCGCCTAGAAACAATCAATCGGTAACTCTAGGTGCAACGGGTACAACAGATAATGACATTCTTAAATTTGGCTTAGATGCGTTTAATTCCTAAAAACAATTATTAACGCTTTAAATTCTAAAAAATAATGAATACAGCAATTTCGGTTTCACAAGAAACCCACCTCTTGAACTCCTTATTTGGAATCGAGAAACCACAAATCTCTAACGTACTCTATAAAAAGAGTGGTTATGACCTTACATTAATTCAATTACTTGCTTCTTTAGGCATGATTGAAGAAACTGCGGGAGTAGACGTATCGCACTTTGAAGAAGACTACCTTGCATCGCCTGTTGTGAATAAAACATTAACTTCTGCGGGTGCTGCGGGTGCATCAGTAAACTTTACACTTGACCCAACTGCTTTGTATAGCGGAACTAACGATTTTTACGTTCAAGTAAATGACCGTTTGCGTTTTGCTAATGGAACAGTAGGTGAAGTATCTGCGGTTGACGTATCAACTCCAACTGCGCCTGTTATTACCGTTAAACCTGCTTCTGCAACGGGTGTTATCCCTGCGGTTGCTGCGGGTAGCCAAATCGGTATCATCACTAACCGTCAAAACGAGGTGAATGGTGAGCGTAAATCTGCGTATCGTGCGCCAACCAAATACACTTATCCATTACAAATCATTTCTACGACTACTGCAATTAGTGGTACAGCAGAAGCGGTTGAAAAATGGTATAACCGTTATGATGGTGGCGAAGATGCAAAAGCATTTATGAAGAATGTAATCAACGCTACTTACGAGCATTACAAAGCAATTTCTTATGCAATGTGGTTTGAGCAACCAACAACTAATACTTCATTAGTACCAACAAATGAGCGTGGTTCTATGCAAGGTATCATTGATTGGGTGAACACTTCGGGCGCAACGGTTGTTCCTTACACTCCAGGCACGTTTACTACTTCTACATTCAGAAATATCGAAGCAAACTTGGATAAGTATTTCGCTAACCGTCAGTATTTGTTTGCTCAAGGTTTAGGATTGGCTCGTGATATTAACGATGCAATGAATAACACTTTGGCTTCAAACTCTATGGCTTACTTGAATCGTGATGCGGGTTCTACCTTCAAGTCATTGTTGAGTGGAAGCATGGCGCAAGATGGCGGTTCGGGTGTTGAGTTTAACATCAATACTTACAAGTCAAATACTCGTACGTTCCATTTCGCTGCGATGCCACAATTCTCTGACCCTTCTGCGTTGAACGTATTGAATGGCGGTATTCCTGTGGGAACTGATTATATCGGAGTAGGTATTCCAATCGACAAAGAAAAAGTAAGTGGTTCTAGTAAACCAACTACATTGTTGAAATTGAGATTCTTGCCACGTAACAACAGCAAAGGATATGTGAGATTGAGCCAAACGGGTGCGAATGCTCCGAACCAAACGAACAATGAGGATAACAGAAAGTATCACTTATTGTCTGACGTTGGTAACGAGTTGTTCATCCCAGAAAGATGGTTCTCTATCAAACCTTACTAATCAATAATTGAATCAATAGGGGTACTCTTTGGAAACTTAGAGTACCCTTTTTATTAAGTCACCAAATAAAACAATATAAATTATGCTACTAATTGATGGTAAAAAACCTACGGAAATTATTGTTCCGTCAGAGTTCCCCAAAGTAATCATTTTTGAGTTAGTCGAACCTGCTCGAGGCAGGAGGATAACTGCTAATGGTACTAAGAAGGTAAATTCAACTTATCTAATTCCGTTGAAATACCTCTTAAATGACCCCGAAACGGGACAATCGAAAGAAATCCTTTATTCAGCGAATGGACTTGTCCAACGTGATGGATTTGGAAACATTTTACCTTCCTACGAACCCGAACCATTTAAAATGAATGGCGATGTAGTATTGAAGAAAAAAGAAGATGCGGGGTTAGTGTACGCACTTATCCACTCTATTTACTGCGAAAGCAATCCTGTCTACAAAGGCGACCAAGCGTCAAGACTAAAACCGATTTTCAGAGTTAAGAACATGAAAAACAACAACCAAGCTGAATTGAGCAACTTTAGACGTATGGCGGAAGCTATGACGATTATCTCCGATGAAGTTAAGTTAACTAAAGAGAAAGTGGCTAAACTTTACAAAGCATGGGGACAATCTGATGCTGAAACGTTGCTTATCAACGAAGAATACGATACTATGCGTAAGTTGCTTGCTGAATTAGCGTCAAAAGACCCTAATAAATTCTTTGCAATATTCGAGGATGGACTTGCCGACACACGTGCGACTATCAACGATGCGTTAGAAGCAAAGATTATTAATCTTAAAGACGGAGCGTTTACTTGGGGAGCAGAAGCTAACAAGAACTCGCCTAAGATTTTCAGCGCACCAAAAGGTAAAGAACAAGGCGAAGCGATTGAATTATTTATTAGCCATTTGCGGTTAAAAGATGATACGGGCGTTTTCGATGAAATAAAAAAGCTATTAGGTAAGAAATAAAAATTCTTTTTATTAACTTTGAGCCGTTGTCGTTTTTTATGGCAACGGCTTTTTTAATACTATACAAATGGCAACAGCACAACAAGTATATTCTGCACTACGAATACACAACGTATTCAACGTTTTGAACACTTCATCGCCTATAAACTTCTCACTCTTTGACGACATTACAGATTGGGGTGGAATGAATATCAGTACGGCAAATGGCGATACTGTAAAATTATTGGCACAAGTGGTTGCTCCTACGGGAATAACTTGCTATGAAAACACGGGGTATGTTGCGGGGGATTATACTACTCCCGATACAACCTTGCTTGACTTAGTATCACCTACATGGAATCTACCTGTTTATACGGGTGTCAATACCTATGTAAATGGATTATACACTATGAATGTAAAAGTTCAAGTTGAAAGAGGCGTAAATAATATATCGGGGGTATTTGGAACATCTCAATTACCTAGTGCTTTTCCGAATAATATTCTATCGAAATCAGCACCAACTTCGCCTCCATCCTCAAGTATAAAATTTACTGTTCTTGGGAATTTAGCAACTGCTTTAATGAATAAAGGGGATATATATGAGCTTGATGTAAATGGAGATGTAATTACATATACGGTGCCATCCTCAACGCAAACTGTTCATCAGTTTTATGATAATTTATACCAAACTATTTTGGATTATCAAATGAATAACCCATCTAGCGATTGGAATAATGTGGCGGGGTCTTTTGGGTCTAACTCAACACAGTATTGGCTTAATTTAAACAGAACAGATAGCGCAAGCATATTTGTAGGTGTTTCATATACTCCATTTGGAACGCCACAAAGGTCTGAAATTCAATATAGCACAACACCTTTAAACTCATTGCCAACGGTAGACACAGTTGTTGGATTTACTGTATATGGAGAAACAATTAGTTATACTGTTGTTAGCGGAGATACATTAAATAGCATGGTTGCAAATATATATGCAAGTGCGCAAACGTATATTGCAAATAATCCATCAAGCAATATTGCTCAATATTTAGATGTAACATATAGTGGTGCTTATATAATTCTCGAATCAAAAACTGGTAATAATAGTTTGTTTACCGCAACTGTAAATGTTTCGCCACCGCCAACTCAAATTTTCATTGTAGAAAAAACATTCAGCTTTGACTTACCTAAAAACGTTACACCAAACTTTGAATTAACAGAAACGTGGAATTGTTCTATTGCGACTTATACAAGTACCGATACGACAGTTTATTGCACAAGCGGTTGTGCGAGTGGGTATAGCGTAACGAATATTGTTAAAACGCATACGGTTTATCCACCCGCAGTTAGTGGACAGTCTAATGTAACGGCATCATCTACAACAATCGTATTAGGTGCGCCCGATAACCAATTATGGACGGGGACATACGAAGCAAAATTATCTGCGGTTGTAACACTAACGCAAGGTGATAGTACCGTAATCACACATGGTTCGGTAACGAAAGAAGCGAAAGTTATTTGCGATGATTTGTTATGTGGCTTGTATTGCCAAATGCAAAAACTATATGCTTCGTTTATGGGGTATTTAGGCAAGAATACAACCGAAGCGAACAAGTACAAAGGCTACCTAGAAAAAGGCTTAATTTGCTATCAATTAGCGACACAAGCACGACTTTGTAGTAAAGAATCTATGGTTGAACAATATGTTGCCGACTTCTACAAATTAACAGGCACAGACCCTAATTGTAATTGTTGTAAAGACGAAAGTTCCCCCGTTATTCCAACGACTATTATCAATGGAACTGATGGAACTGATGGAGAAACACCTGATTTCAGAGTAACTGGAGGGACAATATTCCAATATAAATTCCCTTCTGATGCAGGATGGACTACTATTTTTGATTTTTCTAATATATCAGGACAAGATGGATTGTCTTTTATTCAAAATAGTGGAGTTCCATCAAACGGAGATGGCAATAATGGCGACACCTATTTAGATATTGACACATACAATATTTACAAAAAGACGGCAGGGTCATGGTCTGTAACTGGTAATATTAAGGGTGATAGCGGAGCGACAATACTTGTCAACAATTACATTCAAGTAGTAACCACTACTACGAGTACAAATGAGACTCTTAAGACATATACATTTGGCGCAAATACTTTTAGTGCAAATGGCGAAATGGTAGAAATAGAGGCGACATACAATAGAATAATTAACAACAATTCAACATCTGGAGGTCAATTTATTTTAGATTCACATACAGAGGGCTGTTATTTAGCTGGATACACCAACGCTAACAACTTGAAAATGAAGTATAAGCTAACTAGGGTTTCATCTACTGTTCTTGTTTTAGAGCGTGAAAGATATACTATGTCAGGGCAAAATGTCGTAGATTGCTCTATAACAAAAATTAATGTACCTGTTGTATTTGATTTTACGCAACCTATTGATTTAAGTTTAACAGCTTATGATGCAGTTTTAGGTACAACTGGAATTACTCAATTTAGAATCACGAAATTTAAAATATAAGATATGGCAATAGAGAATGCTTCAATGTATGAAATTACAAGCGGTGGTGGAACTATCACTGTTGATGTAACACAACCTATTCCTGATTTTATAGGACTTTATTCTAGCACTACATTTAGTTTAGCGGGGGATTGGTCGCTTGAATTTTCAGCAACACCACCCGCAGGAACTAAAATAGTTGTAGGTATTCAACTTCAATCTGTTACGCTAAATTTTCATACTATTGAAATATTTGGCAATCCTTTATCTCAAACACAAATGAGAATAGGCGGTGGGTGCTTTGAAATTCATTATTTAGGAGGAACTTCTATATGGGTAAATGTGCCTGCTCCATCACAGAACGAA
>ERZ650308.1889-NODE-1889-length-10533-cov-18.661004_pt1 | contig 10533 bp, 10 predicted proteins | sample MGYA00376244_ERZ650308 | MGnify/ENA primary metagenome ERZ650308 (study PRJEB26733, sample SAMN07839295) | wastewater metagenome | biome: small river; feature: stream; material: water | place: USA: North Carolina | collected 2016-04-26 ...
ACAAAGCCAAAGAGTTGATCAAACCAATGTTTGGACCTTCTGGCGTTTCGATAGGGCACACACGACCGTAGTGGGTCACGTGCACGTCACGCACTTCAAAGCCTGCACGTTCGCGGGTCAAACCACCTGGGCCAAGGGCAGACACACGACGCTTGTGCGTGATCTCTGCCAAAGGATTGGTTTGGTCCATGAACTGTGACAACTGGGAAGCACCAAAGAACTCTTTGAGTGCCGCAGAAATTGGCTTGGAGTTGATCAGATCGTGTGGCATCAGAGGCTCTTGCTCTGCCTGGCCCAAACGCTCTTTCACAGCTTTCTCAATGCGAGCCAAACCTGTGCGGTATTGGTTCTCTGCCAACTCGCCCACGCAACGCACTCGGCGATTGCCCAAGTGATCGATGTCATCGACTTCGCCGCGGCCATTGCGCAGGTCAACCAAGATCTTGACCACAGCCAAGATGTCTACGTTGGTCAGCACCATGGGGCCGGTGGACTCGTCGCGGCCCACACGGGCGTTGAACTTCATGCGACCCACGCGCGACAAATCGTACGTGTCGGGGTTGTAGAACAAGCGCTGGAACAGGGCTTGCACAGCATCTTCTGTGGGTGGCTCACCAGGACGCATCATGCGGTAGATGGCCACACGTGCAGCAAACTCGTCCACGGTTTCGTCGATGCGCAGGGTTTGCGAAATGTACGCACCCTGATCAAGTTCGTTCGTGTAGATGCAAGGCAAATCCTGAATGCCCGAGGTGCGCAGCTTCTTCAGCAAGGCTTCGGTCAGTTCTTCGTTGGCCTTGGCGATGATCTCGCCAGTGTCCGCTTCGACAATGCTGCGTGCCACAACGCGACCCAACAGATAGTCTTCTGGCACGCTGATGTGCGTGGTGCCCGATTGCTCGAGTTCACGGGTGTGGCGAACGGTGATCCGTTTGTCTTTGGCCACCACCACTTTGCCGGACTTGTCGGTGATGTCAAAACGAGCCACTTCACCGCGCAGACGTTCAGCCACAAATTCCATTTGTGCGCCGCTGTCCATCAGGCGGAAATTGTCGTTGACGAAGAAGTTCGCCAGGATCGATTCAGGGTTCAGGCCGATGGCCTTGAGCAGGATCGACACGGGCATCTTGCGACGGCGGTCAACGCGGAAGTACAGGATGTCTTTCGGGTCGAATTCGAAGTCCAACCAAGAACCGCGGTAAGGGATGATGCGTGCCGAGAACAGCAGCTTGCCCGAGCTGTGGGTCTTGCCCTTGTCGTGCTCGAAGAACACGCCAGGCGAGCGGTGCAGCTGAGACACGATGACGCGCTCGGTACCGTTGATGATGAAGGAGCCTTTGTCGGTCATCAAAGGCACTTCGCCCATGTAGACCTCTTGCTCTTTGACTTCCTTGACCACTTTGGACTGCGATGTCGAAGACTCACGGTCGTAAATGATGAGTTGAACGCGGGCGCGCACGGCCGACGAGAAGGTCAGACCACGGGTCTGGCACTCACGCACGTCAAAGGCAGGCTTGGCCAGGTTGTACTCGACAAACTTCATCTCCACAAAGCCGTTGTGCGAGACGATCGGGAAAGCGGATTCAAACGCGGCTTGCAGGCCCTCGTGGGTGCGTTTGGATGGAATGGCACCGGCTTGCAAGAACGACGTGTACGCGTCTTTTTGCATTTGCAGCAGGTAAGGAACTTCGAGCACGCTCTCGCGGCTGCCGAAACTTTTGCGAATTCGCTTGCGTTCGGTATAGGAATAGGACATGAGATCTCCGGGCTTGATCTTTCAGGACTGGGTGCCAAGAGCGCTTTTGGCACTCTCAACGGGCTTGGCGGCTGGCCTCTACCAGCGTTGGCGGACGATTGCGCATTGCACGCAACCCGAACCAAGGGTCTTCTGCAGTCGGGTCAGAAGACACTGAAAAACATCGCCAGCAGCGCTGCTTTTCGGTGTGCTCTTCAAGCACCAAAGGCTGGAGGCCCTTGCGGGCACTCCAGCCTTGGAACGAGACCGAATTACTTGAGTTCGGCCTTGGCGCCGGCTTCTTCCAGCTTTTTCTTAGCGGCTTCAGCGTCAGCTTTTGGCAGGCCTTCTTTGACGGCCTTAGGAGCGCCGTCCACCAGGTCTTTGGCTTCTTTCAAGCCCAGACCGGTGATTTCGCGCACAGCTTTAATCACGGACACTTTGTTGGCGCCAGCTTCGACCAGAACGACGTTGAAGTCGGTCTTCTCTTCAGCAGCAGCAGCGGCACCGCCACCAGCAGCAGCGGGAGCAGCCATAGCGGCAGCGCTCACACCAAATTTCTCTTCGATGGCTTTCACCAGGTCGTTGAGTTCCATGACCGTCATGCTGTCCAGCGCGGTCAAAAATGCGTCTTTATCGAATGCCATTTTTATTTCCTAACAATTGGTTAAAACACGAACGCTGGCCTTAAGCGGCAACAGCTTCGCCTTCGCCTTTTTTGGCCGCCAAAGCGCCCAACACCACTGCGGTGCGAGACATAGGCGACATCAACAAGCCACACAACTGAGCCAACAACACTTCTTTCGAAGGGATGCTTGCCAATTGCTTAACGCCGTTCACGTCCAAGACTTTGCCTGCAAATGCGCCAGCGCGAATCACCAACTTGTCGTTGGTTTTCGCGAAGTCAGCCACCACTTTCGCGGCAGCCACTGCATCTTCAGAGAAGCCATAGATCAGCGGACCGGTCATCTGGTCGGCGACAACTTCAAACTGGCTACCAGCCACAGCACGGCGGGCCAAGGTGTTTTTCAACACGCTCAGCGAAACGCCCTGGCTGCGAGCTTTGACGCGCAGGTTGGTCATGTCAGCGACCGTGATACCACGGTATTCCGCAATCACCAGCGTTTGAGCTTTAGCGGCGAGGTCGGTCACTTCGGTGATGACCGCTTCTTTCTCACTGCGATTCAGACTCAAGGTCTACTCCTTTATATGTGTCTTCGGGTTGCCCCTGAACACGCCTATTTGCAGCGACCAACTGTTTTGGATATTCATCCATCTGCAGCGGGATCGCCATCTGCGTTGGCCCAAACTTCCAGAATGATCTTTCAGTTTGTGGATTAAGCACAGCACTGTGTGCACCAACGGTCTTGGATGGCCTGCTGTCCTTTTGCAAGGTCAGCAGCCCACCACATTGAGCGGGCTTTGCAGCCTGCTCAAATTTCTACCGCAATCAAGCTGCGATGGATTGTGTGTCGACGCGAACGCCCACACCCATGGTCGAAGACACAGCGACTTTGCGCAGGTAAACACCCTTGCTGGTGGCTGGCTTGGCTTTCACCAAAGCTTCGATCAATGCCGCCAAGTTGCCTTGCAACTTGTCAGAGTCAAACGAACGGCGGCCAATGGTGCCGTGCACGATACCGGCTTTGTCCACGCGGAATTGCACTTGACCGGCTTTGGCGTTCTTCACGGCCGTGGCCACGTCAGGGGTCACAGTACCGACTTTGGGGTTAGGCATCAGGCCACGTGGGCCCAGGATTTGACCCAAAGTACCCACAACGCGCATCGCGTCAGGGGCAGCAATGACCACGTCGAAAGGCATGTCGCCAGCTTTCACGCGGGCAGCCAGATCGTCCATGCCGACCACGTCAGCGCCAGCGGCCTTGGCTTCTTCAGCCTTGGCGCCTTGGGCGAACACAGCCACGCGTGCGGTTTTGCCGGTGCCGTTAGGCAGGACAACAGCGCCACGGACCACTTGGTCAGATTTCTTGGCATCGATACCGAGTTGCACAGCCACGTCGATGGACTCATCGAACTTGGCAGTTGCAGCTTCTTTGACGATCACCAAAGCGTCAGCCAGGGCGTACAGCTTGTTGCTGTCCACTTTGCCAGCCAGGGCTTTTTGTTTTTTGGTCAACTTGGACATTTACACGCCCTCCACATTCACGCCCATGGAACGGGCAGTACCAGCGATGGTGCGAACTGCAGCGTCCAGATCGGCAGCGGTCAGATCTTTCATCTTGGTCTTGGCGATTTCTTCCAGTTGAGCGCGAGTGATCTTGCCCACTTTTTCCAGACCTGGCTTGGTCGAAGCCTTGTCGATCTTGATGGACTTCTTGATCAAGGTCGCTGCAGGAGGCGTCTTGATGATGAAGGTGAAGGATTTGTCTGCAAACGCAGTGATGACCACTGGCAATGGCAGACCGGGCTCGACGCCTTGGGTCTGGGCGTTGAACGCCTTGCAGAATTCCATGATGTTCAGACCACGTTGACCCAAAGCTGGGCCAATAGGTGGCGATGGATTGGCTTTACCAGCTGGAACTTGCAGCTTGATGAAGCCGACGATTTTTTTCGCCATGCTTTTCTCCTTGCGGGTGATAACGCTCTTTCGAGCTCCCCGGGGTTAACGACTCACTTGCAATGTCTGGCACCGAGTCGGGAAGCGCCAGACAGAAAACTTGAAGACCCGATCAGGTCTTTTCGACTTGGCTGAATTCCAATTCGACGGGTGTGGCGCGACCGAAAATCGTCACCGACACGCGCATCTTGTTGCGCTCGTAGTTGACTTCTTCCACGGTGCCGTTGAAGTCGGTGAACGGACCTTCCTTGACGCGGATGTATTCACCCACCTCAAACTCCACCTTGTGGCGTGGCTTGTCCGTGCCTTCTTGCATCTGGCTCACGATTTTCGCGACGTCAGCCTCAGAGATAGGCGCTGGGCGGTTTTTGGCACCGCCCACAAAGCCCGTGACCTTGTTGGTGTGCTTGACCAGATGCCAGGTGTCGTCGTCCATCACCATTTCCACCAGCACGTAGCCAGGGAAGAACTTGCGTTCGGTGGTGCGCTTTTGACCGTTCTTGACTTCCACCACTTCTTCGGTAGGCACCAGGATGCGGCCAAACTTGGACTCCATGCCCGAGCGGGCGATGCGCTCAATGATGTTGCGCTCGACCGCTTTTTCCATGCCCGAATAGGCATGCACCACATACCACTTCAGATCAGGGTTGGTGGAGGAACCCGCCATCGGCGCGTTGACTACAGCATCGTTCATTATTTTTTCCACCCAAGAATCAGATCGTAAAAAACCCATTCCAGAGTTTTGTCGGTGAGCCACAAAAAGACAGCCATCACCACCACAAAGCCGAACACATAGGCCGTGATCTGCATGGCTTCCTTGCGCTCTGGCCACACCACTTTTTTGACTTCGCGCACAGCATCGCGACCGAAGGCGAGCAATTGACGGCCCGCTTCAGACGTGAAAAACACAGCCACAGCAGCCACCAAACCCACCAGCAACGCCGCCCACTGAGCAAGGCCGCCCTGCTGGCTCAGCAAGGAATAGGCCGCCAACGCAGCAATGACCAATGCGCCCGCCAGAGCCAGACGCATCTTCTCGCCAGAGGCGCTCACAGTTTGTACTTCAGACGTTGCCATACGGCTTGGAAACCTTTGTTGCACCCCGAAAAATCAGGGCACTTATCAGACAAGGAAGCCCGCTAGAGACTAGCGGGCTTGAAAATCCACCTTTTCAGGTGGCAGGGGCAGTAGGAATCGAACCTACAACCTTCGGTTTTGGAGACCGACGCTCTGCCAATTGAGCTATACCCCTACGTGAACCTCTTAAGCGATGATCTTGGCAACCACGCCAGCGCCGACGGTACGGCCGCCTTCGCGGATAGCGAAACGCAGACCTTCTTCCATGGCGATGGGGTTGATCAACTTCACAGTGATCGACACGTTGTCACCAGGCATCACCATCTCTTTGCCTTCTGGCAATTCGATCGCGCCGGTCACGTCAGTCGTACGGAAGTAGAACTGAGGACGGTAGTTGTTGAAGAAAGGCGTGTGACGGCCACCTTCGTCTTTGGACAAGACATAGATCTCGCCCGTGAAGTGGGTGTGGGGCTTGATCGAGCCGGGCTTGCACAGCACTTGGCCGCGCTCGACGTCTTCGCGCTTGGTGCCGCGCAGCAAGATACCGACGTTGTCGCCAGCTTGACCTTGGTCCAGCAGCTTGCGGAACATTTCCACGCCCGTGCAGGTGGTCTTGACGGTGTCTTTGATACCGACGATTTCGATTTCTTCGCCGACTTTGACGATACCGCGCTCGATACGGCCAGTCACCACAGTGCCGCGACCGGAGATGGAGAACACGTCTTCCACGGGCATCAGGAATGCGCCGTCCACTGCGCGGTCAGGCGTAGGGATGTAAGTGTCCAGAGCTTCGGCCAGCTTGAAGATGGCTTGCTCGCCCAGAGGACCCTTGTCGCCTTCCAGAGCCAGCTTGGCGGAACCTTGAACGATCGGTGTGTCGTCGCCAGGGAAGTCGTACTTGGACAGGAGTTCGCGAACTTCCATCTCGACCAATTCCAGCAATTCAGCGTCGTCCACCATGTCGCACTTGTTCAGGAACACGATGATGTAAGGCACGCCCACTTGACGAGCCAACAGGATGTGCTCGCGGGTCTGAGGCATAGGGCCGTCAGCAGCGGAGCAAACCAAAATAGCGCCGTCCATTTGAGCAGCGCCAGTGATCATGTTTTTCACATAGTCAGCGTGGCCAGGGCAGTCCACGTGAGCGTAGTGACGGTTTTCTGTTTCGTACTCGACGTGCGCGGTGTTGATCGTGATACCACGGGCTTTTTCTTCGGGAGCCGCGTCGATCTGGTCGTACGCTTTGGCTGCACCGCCGAACTTGGCAGCCAACACGGTCGTGATGGCAGCTGTCAGTGTGGTTTTGCCGTGGTCAACGTGACCGATGGTGCCGACGTTGACGTGCGGTTTGGTCCGCTCGAATTTTTCTTTAGCCATTTTTCAATCCTTAAAAAGAGCAATGCCCGTGTGTTGGTTTTATGTTTGCATCAGGTTGCTTGATCACTCCGCACGGGCACAGAGTGGCACTTGATCGCAGACAGTTTCTGAACTTTCAGATCTGACTATTTCTAGTCAGAGGTGCCCGAGCAAATTCGCAGGCGAATTTGATCCGGCACGCTTGTCGTTATTTTGCGCGTGCAGCGACGATGGCTTCAGCCACGTTGCGAGGTGCTTCGGCGTAGTGCTTGAATTCCATCGTGTAGGTGGCACGACCTTGCGACATAGAACGCAGCGTGGTCGAGTAACCGAACATTTCGGACAGTGGCACTTCGGCCTTGATGGCCTTGCCGCCACCGACCATGTCGTCCATGCCCTGGACCATGCCACGGCGTGAGGACAAGTCGCCCATCACGTTACCGGCGTAGTCTTCAGGTGTTTCCACTTCCACAGCCATCATGGGTTCCAGGATGACGGGGTTGGCTTTGCGGCAACCTTCTTTGAAACCAAAGATGGCGGCCATCTTGAAGGCCATTTCGTTCGAGTCCACATCGTGGTACGAACCGAAGTGCAGAGTGACCTTGACGTCCACCACGGGGTAGCCCGCCAACACGCCTTGGCCCAAAGCTTCGATCACGCCTTTTTCCACGGCAGGGATGTATTCGCGAGGAACCACACCGCCCTTGATGGCGTCCACGAATTCAAAGCCCTTGCCTGGCTCCTGAGGCTCAACCTTCAGAACCACGTGGCCATATTGACCCTTACCACCGGACTGACGCACGAACTTGCCTTCGGCTTCTTCGACGGTCTTGCGGATGGTTTCGCGGTAAGCCACTTGAGGCTTGCCCACGTTGGCTTCCACACCGAATTCACGCTTCATGCGGTCCACGATGATTTCCAGGTGCAATTCGCCCTGGCCGCCAATGATGGTCTGACCGGATTCTTCGTCGGTTTGCACGCGGAAAGATGGATCTTCAGCGGCCAGACGCGACAGGGCCATGCCCATTTTTTCCTGGTCGGCTTTGGACTTGGGTTCCACAGCCTGACGGATCACGGAATCAGGGAACACCATGCGCTCGAGGGTGATCACCGATGCTGGATCGCACAAGGTTTCACCGGTGGTGACGTCTTTCAAGCCCACGCAAGCGGCGATGTCGCCGGCGCGGATTTCGTCAACTTCTTCACGGTTGTTGGCGTGCATCTGAACGATACGGCCAATACGCTCTTTCTTGCCGCGCACAGCGTTGTACACGGTGTCGCCCTTTTTCAGAACGCCGGAGTACACGCGCACGAAGGTCAATTGGCCCACGAACGGATCGGTCATCAACTTGAATGCCAAAGCGGAGAATTTCTCTTCGTCGTCGGCCTTGCGGGTGACTTCTTTTTCTTCTTCGTCAAAGCCCTTGATGGCTTTCACGTCGAGAGGAGAAGGCATCAACTCGATCACGGCGTCCAGCATGCGTTGCACGCCTTTGTTCTTGAACGCGGTACCGCACAGCATGGGCTGGATTTCACCGGCGATGGTGCGCACGCGCAGGCCGTGTGTGATTTCTTCTTCGGTCAAGTCACCTTCTTCGAGGTACTTGTTCATCAGGTCTTCCGACGCTTCTGCAGCGGCTTCGACCATCTTCTCGCGCCACTCTTTGGCCGTGGCCACGAGGTCAGCAGGGATCTCTTCGAAGTTGAATTTCATGCCCTGGGAAGCTTCGTCCCAGATGATGGCTTTCATCTTGCGCAGATCGACCACACCGGTGAAGTTTTCTTCGGCACCGATTGGGATCACAACGGGCACAGGGTTGGCCTTCAGGCGCAACTTCATCTGCTCGACGACCTTGAAGAAGTTGGCACCGGTACGGTCCATCTTGTTCACAAAGGCCAGACGTGGCACTTTGTACTTGTTCGCCTGACGCCACACGGTTTCAGACTGGGGCTGCACGCCACCCACAGCACAGTAAACCATGCAAGCGCCGTCCAGCACGCGCATGGAACGCTCCACTTCAATGGTGAAGTCCACGTGGCCGGGGGTGTCAATGATGTTGATGCGGTGCTCGGGGAAAGAGCTGTCCATGCCCTTCCAGAAGCAGGTGGTCGCAGCCGAGGTGATCGTGATGCCACGCTCTTGCTCTTGCTCCATCCAGTCCATCGTGGCGGCGCCGTCATGGACTTCGCCGATCTTGTGGGACTTGCCGGTGTAGTAAAGGATGCGTTCCGAAGTCGTGGTCTTGCCCGCGTCGATGTGGGCAATGATCCCGAAGTTGCGGTAACGCTCAAGCGGATAATCGCGTGCCATGATGACCCCTTACCAGCGGTAGTGGCTGAACGCTTTGTTCGCGTCGGCCATCTTGTGGGTGTCTTCCCGCTTTTTGACGGCGGTGCCACGGTTGTTCACGGCATCCGACAGCTCGGCAGCCAGACGCTCTTCCATGGTGTTTTCGTTGCGCTTGCGGGCAGCGGTGATGAGCCAGCGGATCGCAAGAGCTTCGCGACGCTCGGTGCGGACTTCGACCGGAACCTGATAGGTTGCACCACCGACGCGGCGCGAGCGCACTTCGACGGAGGGCTTCACATTGTCCAGTGCTTCGTGGAAGGCGGCAATCGGCTCGCGCTTCAGACGGGTCTGAACGCGATCGAGAGCACCATAAACGATCGATTCTGCGACGGACTTTTTGCCGTCGAGCATCAGGTTGTTCATGAACTTCGAAAGCACGATATCACCGAACTTGGGATCGGGAAGAATGATGCGTTTTTCGGGACGACGACGACGTGACATTTTTCCAACTCCTTCGGAGTGCGGCCAGGCTATCCAGCCTGCCCTTGCGGCTCCGGCCCACTCCCCCTCCCGGCCACCCAGAAGCTACCTTCGCGAAGGTGGCCGGGAGGGGGAGCGGTCCTGCGCCGCCGCGCTTAAACCTTACTTCGGACGCTTGGCGCCGTACTTCGAACGGCTCTGCTTGCGGTCCTTGACACCCTGGGTATCGAGCACGCCGCGCAGCACGCGCAGTTGGTCTTGCAATGCGACTTCGGAGTCGCGCAGCGCATGCTCGATGTGCTTCATTGCCGTGATGTCGATCGCGATGCCGGCCAGTTGTTTGGCGGTGCCAGCGTCGTCGCGATGCAACACCGTCTCTCGGATCAGGTGCCACTGCGGCTTCGGCAGGCCCTCCGGCGAGATGAAGACGTAGTACCGGCGGTTCGTGATGTTCGCCATCGTCTCGATCTTCTCGAAGGCGGCCCGCTTCGTCGGATAGGCGACCTTCGGCGCGTCCTGCGCGTGGGCGACACCGAACAGCAGCCCGGCCGACGCCCGGCGCAGTTCTTCAGCCCGCACCTGCGGCCGCACCTCCTCCCGCGGGATCGGGTCGCCCAGCAGGTCCAGCTGCTGCGTCTTCACCGGCCGGCTCCCAAGCGGGCCAGAGCCATCTCCTCCAACCTGGCGCGCGCGGGGATCTCGCCGGCGGCCATGCCCTCGGCCAGCACCGTCATGCGGGCACCCATCAGGGCGCGCTCATTCACCGGCAGCGCGCGCCGCGGCGGCTCCGGCGCCGGCAGCAGCGTGGGACTCTGCTGACGCTCCTCCGCCTTCAGGATGGCGCGGGCATCGCGGGCCGCCGCCAGCACCTCGGCGATGGTGGGCCAGAACCTATCGGTTCGATCACGACGGATCATCCTGAGCGCCCGGCGCAGCTCGCTGTAGGTGCAGCCGACGTTCACCAGCGCCTCGACGTACTGCGCAACCATGATCGCGTAGGCGCGGGTGTCCTTCACC
>ERZ650308.1890-NODE-1890-length-10532-cov-5.426267_pt1 | contig 10532 bp, 9 predicted proteins | sample MGYA00376244_ERZ650308 | MGnify/ENA primary metagenome ERZ650308 (study PRJEB26733, sample SAMN07839295) | wastewater metagenome | biome: small river; feature: stream; material: water | place: USA: North Carolina | collected 2016-04-26 ...
GGTGGTGGTGGGGGTGGGGGTGGGGGGCAGGAGGCGAGCTCGGACCGGTTCGGGGCGGGGTACCGGTCGGCCCGGGACAACGCCGGGGCCCGGGTGGGCGGGTACGGGAAGGCCCGGGCGGAGCAGAACAAGCCCGCGCGGGCGGTGCTGACGTCCAAGATGCAGGGGGACCTGCGGGCCCGGTGCCGGAGCCTCGAGCGGGACAACAGCCTCGCGCGGGCGATCAGCCGGCGGCTGTGCGACAACATCATCGCGGACGGGTATGTCGTCGAGGTCAACAGCGGGGACCCGGCGTACGACCGGCTGGCGGACGAGCTGCTGACGCGGTGGATCGAGGAGGTCGAGCTCGCCCGGATCAGCCAGGGCGTGGTGCGGGCGGGTCTGACGGACGGGGACCGGCTGCTCGTCAAGGTGCGGGCGCCGGAGGTCCGCTGGGCCGGGGGCTGCCTGATCCAGGAGGTCGAGGCGGACCGGATCGTGACGCCGGTGCTGGCCGGGGATGGGCCCGGCGGCCGCGGGATGAACTACGACGACGGGGCGTACGTCGCCCTGCCGGACGGCGGGCGGATCGTGGCGGGGGTGGAGCTGGACCGGTACCGCCAGCCCCTGGCGTACCACGTGGCGGCCTGGGCCTCGGAGGAGCGGGCGGAGAAGGCGGCGGCGGCGACGAAGAAGGCGGCCCTGTCGGGCTCGGGCACGGGGTCGGTCGGCGGGGCGGCGGCGCTGGGCTCGGTGGTGCGGGTGCCGGTCGAGCAGTGCTTTTTCATGGCGTGGCCGTTCTTCGACCGGCCGGGGCAGGTGCGGGGGGAGCCGGGGTTCCAGGCGGCGGTGCCGCGGTTCGCCCTCGTGGACAAGTACGTGGAGGATGTGCTGGTCGCGAGCGACCTGGCGACGCTGTTCGGCCTGCTGATCACCTCGGCGAACCCGGGGCTCGAGAAGGCGAGCGACGAGGCGGTGCTGGGGGCGGCGGTCGGGATGGCCGAGGAGGTCGCGGAGGGCACGCCGGCGGAGATCGCCCTCGAGGGCGGGCTGATCAAGTACCTCGCGGTGGGTGGGAACGTGACGCAGGTGGACCCCAAGTTCCCCCAGGTGAACGCCCGCGAGTTCATCATGAGCAATGCCCAGCTCATCGCGGCGGAGTTCGGGCTGCCGCCGATGATGGCGTGGTTCGAGATGGGCGGGCTCACCGCGAGCAACGCCAAGGTGACGCAGGCGATCTTTCACCACGGGATGCTCGGGGTGCACGAGTGGATGCGGGCCAACCTGTGGCGGCCCGCGTGCGTCTGGAGGCTGGCGGTGGCGGTCGCGACGCGGGAGCTGCCGCTGCCCAAGGGCGACAACACGCGGTGGGGTCGGATCGAGATCACCCCGCCGAGCCCGCCGGTGTTCGACTTCGAGGCCGAGGTGTCCGGGTTCGTGAGGGCGATGGACCGCAACCTGATCGCGGCGTCGACGGTGACCCGCCAGCTCGGGACGGGCCGGTTCGAGGACATCGTGAACCGGAGGGCCGAGGAGCGGGCCCTCGAGGCGGAGCTCGGCGTGCAGCCGGTGCTGACGCCGGGGGCGAAGACGGCAGATGCGGCGGGATCTCCGCCGGGCGGCGGGGGAGGGAGCGGCGCATGACGACGGTCGACTCGAGCCTGACGGCGGCCCTGGCGGCGTTCCGGGGGCGGGACATGCTCATGCCGGAACGGGACCTCCGCGCGATGGTGGCGCGGATCGCGTCGCGGGTGGCGGTGGGGGCGGGCGTGGTCAAGGCCATGGACCGCCGGGTGGACGGTGGCGATGGGGAGGAGGACCCGGGGATGCCGGCCCGGGAGCAGCAGTGGTGCATGAAGAACTGCGGCGCCCTGGTCGAGACGGTACCGACGGAGAACGGTCCGGTCTGCCGCGTGCGGATCTCCGGGCCGATGTCGGCGTGGGCGGTGGATGCGCTGTGGTCGGGCGGGGTGTGGATGGACGCCCTGGCGGCCCAGTTCCGCAAGCTCGCGGCCGAGGGTCGGCAGTGCCGGCAGGTGGGCCGCGAGGCGTGCCCGGTGGTGCTGGACTGGGACTGCTCGGGGAGCACGGTCGCGGGGATCGGCGACCTGACGGCGGCGATGGCGAGCCTGGCGGCGAGCCGCCGGTGCGTCTCGATCGTCCGCGACCAGATGACGAGCGGGGCCTATTGGATCGGGATCGGGGCGGAGGAGGTCGTGACGACGGCGACGGGCGATGCGGGCTCGGTCGGCGTGGTCTCGCGGCTGGTCTCCTGGTCGGACGCGCTGGACGAGGCGGGGATTGTCGTCGAGACGTTCGTGACGGGGTACAAGAAGGACGTGGGCAACCCGACGCGGCCGATCATGGATTCGGACCGCGAGGAGGTGCGGGCGGGCCTCGAGGACACGTTCGGCCTGTTCGTGGCGCGGGTGGCGGAGTGCCGGGGGATCGACCCCGCGGTGATCCGCGGGTGGGAGGCGGGGGTGGAGATGGGGCAGCGGGCGGTCGCGGCGGGGATGGTGGACCGGGTGATTGAAGACGTCGAGGCGTACCTCGGCGAGGTGGCGTTGACGCGGAACGCGTCGACGCCCGCCGGCGGGTCGGGCCGCCCCGGCGAAGCAAGTTCGGCCCGGCGGAGCGCCAACATGGCGACGTTCAAGACGGCGGAGGAGCTCCGGCAGGCCTGCCCGGCGCTCGTGTCGGAGATCGAGCGGCAGGCGGCGGACACGGCGGCCACCGCGGCCCGCGCGGCCGGGAAGGCCGAGGGGATCGCGGAGGCGGCGGAGAAGCCGGCCAGCCTCGAGCAGCTGCGGTCGGAGTTCCCCGGGGACCAGTGCGCGGCGTTCCGCGAGCGGTGCCTGGGCGAGAAGATGACGGTGACCGGGGCGGTGCGGGCGTACAACGCGCAGCTCCGGGGCGAGGTCGCGGCCCTCTCGGCCAAGGCCAAGGACGCCGAGGAGCGGCTCGCCGCCCTGTCGGCCGGCGGGGCCCGCAAGGAACCCATCCCGGGCGGGAGCGTCGACGCCGGGGCCGGGAAGGACCAGGCCGCGCAGTTTGGCGAGGCGGTCGCGGCCAGGATCAAGGCCGGGGCCAGCCACACCACGGCGATCGCGGCGGTGAGCCGCGAGAAGGGCGCCGAGGCGCACCAGGCGTGGGTCCGGGCGGGATGCCCGGGCGTCGCCCGGGCGGGCTGAGGCGGGATTCAAGAGTCGAGCGTCGGGGTGGGACCGCGTGAGCGGGAGTGGTGTGGGGGTGTGGGTGTGGGTGGGGGGGTGGGGCATACAGGGAGCAACCGATGAAGGGCATTGTGAACGGTCCGCACGGCGTGAACGCGAACGAGGCGTTCTCTTCGGCGTACCTGCGGGTCAAGATCCTGACGACGGGCAAGGCGGCGGTGGCGGGCCTGGGCGAGAACACGGACGGCGTCTATGACGCGGCCGTGGCCTCGGGCGCGGACGGCAACTTCGTGCCGCTGACGCCGGGCGGCATCCTGAAGTTCGTCCTGAGCGGCACGTGCAGCGCGGGCGACCGGCTGTACGGGGCGGCCAGCGGCAAGGTCTCGACGACGGCGTCGGGCAAGTGCCTCGGCATCGCCCTCGAGGCCGGGACGGACGGGTGCGTGATCCCCGCCCACATCGAGGCGGCGGAGAGCCGCGACGCGATCCGGATGGGGTCGTACACGGCCGTGGCCCAGGACGGCACGAACGGGTACGTCGACATCGAGTGCGGGTTCGGCGCGGTGCCGGCGGCGTTCTTCGCGATGGCGTACAACGGCTCGACCGGCGCCCCGCGCGTGGTCGCGACGATCACGACCGTCAGCACGACGAAGAAGCGCGTGACGGTGACCAGCCTGGCGACGAACGACATCGTCGTGTGGATGGCCGCGCGTTCGTCCAACACCGTGACCTGAGCGGGGTGAGGACACCGCTCGGGAGAGCGGTGGCACCGGGTGGGGGTGGGGTGGGGTGGGGGGGTGTTCCTGGGTTCGGGGGCACGGGCTGGCGCCCGTGAACGAACACAAGGGAACGACCGATGGCGATTCAGATGCAGAGCGGCACCATCTATGGTGACCGTACGGACCTTCTCGTGGCGGTGCAGGACCGCCCGCTGCCCTTCCTCCCCATCGCGCTGGAGGTGCTGCCGTCCCAGCCGGTGGACAAGCCGAAGGGGCAGTTCGGCAAGCTCGACCTGTCCAACTGGACGCAGAACCTGGGCGCGGACGGCGTGTCGCGGGCGGCGAACGGGCGGACGAAGCGGGTGGACATCTACACCGGCGAGATCACGTTCTCGACGAGCGAGATGAGCATCTCGACGGCGTACGACGACCGCAAGCGGAGCGAGCTCGAGACCCGCTTCGGGCTCGAGTCGGCGATGATGGAGATCCTGCGTCAGGCGGTGATCATCCGCCGCGAGATCATCGCGGCGGGCCTGCTCTTCAACACCTCGACCTTCCCGCTGAGCGGGACGACGGGGTTCACCGTGTCGAACGACTGGGTGACGAGCTCGTCGGCCAAGATCAAGGACGACGTGAAGAAGGCCCTGACGTACCTCGCGCAGAACGGCGGGAACCCGATGGACGCGTCGGGCGTGTGCAGCCTGAACACGTTCCTGCAGCTGCTGGTGGCCGAGAGCCTGGTCAACGACAAGCGGTACGTGCAGACGCCGTCGATGCTGGTGACGGACCAGAACCGGGCGGTGATCGCGGCCCAGCTGGGGCTGAAGGACCTCAAGGTCGGCAACTGCTACTACAACAGCGCCGCCGAGGGCGTGACGCCGAGCCTGACCAACGCGTGGGACGACGGGTACTTCGGCGTCGGCAACCTCGGCTCGGCCGGGGATGCCCCGTACCAGAAGTGCGTCGGCCGCACGTACTACAACACCAGCCACCTCGGCCTCGAGACGGCGGACATGTTCCGCGACGACGACTCCCGGAGCGACATGCTCCGGTTCGGGTGCGACATCGGGCAGCAGGTCAACTTCACGAACGCCTTCGTCCTGATCGACATCAAGCCCTGACCCCCACCCCCACCCGGGGATTGAATGAGCCCCCACCCAGCCCCCACCCAGGGCCGGCATTCCGCCGGTCCACACCCGGGAATCCGGGCCGCAAGGCCCGGCTTCCCTTTCCTGACGGAGGATCGACCATGAAGAACCGGCGTTTGATCGTGGCTCTGCTGGCGGGGGCCGCGTTCGGTGCGGGGCTGGCGGGCTTCGGCCGCTTGGCCGACACCGACCCCGCGGACTCGTTCCTGTTCTCGGGGGCGGCGACCACGAGCTCGTCGAGCGCGACGAGCGACACGCTGAACCAGAGCACGCGGGGGGACCGGCCGGCGTATGTCCAGGTCGAGATCTCCGCCGCGGCCACCGTCAAGGTGCAGGGGCGGGTGTCGTCGTCCTACTCGTGGGTCGACCTCTACACCTTCACCGCCAGCGGCATGGCCCAGGTGCCGCGGCCCACCCAGCTGCGGCTGTCGATCACCGGGAACACCGGGACGGTCGCCGCCGGCGTGTCGCCGTACGGGAAGTGAGAACGCGGAGGGCGCGGAGGGACGCGGAGGAGAGGCTGGATTCAAGATTCCGGATCGAGGCCTTTCACACACGCCTTTCCCCTCCCACCCCTTCCCCCTCCGAGCCCTCTGCGCTGCTCTGATCCCTCTGCGTTCATGCCTTCCTCCGCGGGCCTCCGCGGCCTCCGCGTTCGTCCATGCCTTTCCGGGAGTCTCTCATGCGGATGATGCGTCTTCTCGCCCTGGTGCTGTGGGTCGTGCTGGCGGCGGTGGCCGCGCCGGCGCAGGTTTGGGTTTCGCCCATCCTGCAGAGCGGGCAGCGGGTGTGGGCCGCCGAGAGCTACGGCGCCGCGCCCAACGACACCGGCGGTGATGCCGGGGCGATCCAGGGGGCGCTCAACGCCGCGGCGGCCGCCGGCGGCGGGATCGTCACCATCAGCCAGCCCGGCACCTACTGGCTCGACACGCCCACCGCCGCGCCCAACACCACGTACAACGCGGCCCTTTTGATCGGGTCGAACACCCGCCTGGTGCTCGCGGAGGGCGTGACCCTCAAGCTGCGGGCCGAGGCCGTGTGCTACATGGTCCGCAACAGCGCGCCCACGGCGCTGATCACGACCGCCGCCGAGCTGGCCGCCCCCACCGCGAACACGAACATCGTCGTCGAGGGCGGGACCTGGGACGGCAACGCCGTCTACTGCAACGTCGTCGACGGGGCGATCGCCAGCGATGGCGTGACGGTCACCAGCACCGGGTTCAGCGGGTACACGTACACCAGCGGGGACGCGGCGTATGTCTGGTGGGCGGCCCCGGCCGCGACCCACACGGGGGCGTCCAGCAGCACGACGACCCTCACCAGCACGTCGAACTTCACCGGGGCGGTCGCCAACCAGGTCGCCCGGATCTACACGGCGACCGGCATCACCGTCGGGAACTACACCGTCTCGAGCGTCGCCGGGGCCCCCAACTCCGTGACGCTGGGCAGCAGCCCGGGCACGACCGGGTCGTCGATCTCGTTCGACCTGTACCCGGTGCTGGGCTCGACCAGCATCAGCAGCACCAACGGGACCAACAGCATCACGCTCGCCTCGAGCGTGGGCGTCTCCAAGAGCTCGAACGGGTTCACGGCCGCCCGCGTGACGGTGACGACGCAGAACGCCACGCCGTCCTTCGGCGCCCGGACCTGGCTGGGGCACGCCATGGCGTTCTCCGGGGTGGACGGGCTGACGTTCCGGCGGGTGAAGGTCGTCAACTGCTCGAAGTACGGCATCCTGCTCGCCAACGTCACCAACGTCGACGCCCAGGGCATCCGGTTCAACAACCGAAAGCAGGGCGCGGACGGGCTCCATGTCAACGGGCCGGCCCGCGGGCTGTTCCTCCGGGACGTCGGCGGGATCACGGACGACAACCTGCTGGGCTTCACGACCAGCGAGGGGACGTACTTCTCAGGCGGGTCGGCGCAGACGGGCGGGACCACCTCGGCGTCGCTCGTCACCGGGAAGCGGAGGCTGACGAAGACCGGCGCGTTCGCCTCGACGGACGTGGGCAAGTACGTGACGATCACGACGGGGAGCGGCGTGACCACCGGCGCGTACCTCATCGACACGTTCGAGGACACCGGGAACGTTCTCCTGGCCGCGGCCGCCGACCCCGGGGCGAGCGGATCGGGCGTCGGGTTCTACATCAACGGCTGGGCCGTCTCGGAGTTCGGCGAGGGGAACATCACGGACGTCGTCATCGACGGGGTGTACGGGGACAACGACGCGACGCTCGGGGCGGGGTACGAGCTGGTGCGGCTCGTGGGCAAGAGCGGGCAGGTCTTCCGCAACTTCAAGATCCGCAACATCGGCGGGTCGGTCCGCAAGGGCGCGGGGGTGAAGCTGGCGGACGACGCGAACGGCCAGCTCTCGGGCGCCACGATGCGGGACATCTCGGTGGACGGGGTCAACGCCGGCACCGAGTACGCCGCCGTCTACATCACCGGGACCGGCGTCAAGGACGTCCAGGTCTCGCGGGCGTGGTGCAAGGAGGTCGTGCTGCTGGCCCTCACCGGGGTCTCGACGGCCGGCACGGCGGACGTCACCGCGAGCCACCAGCTGCACCCCTACACGGGCGTGGGGCAGGTCGCGACGGCGTACCAGGCGACCGACCAGGTCGTCTTCACGAGCGGGGCCAACGCGGGCGGCCGGTTCTTCGTCGACAACACGGTGAGCGGGTCGGCGACGGCCCCGCTCTCGGACTCGGTCATCAAGGTGTTCTCGACCTTCCCGGTGTCGGGCTCGGGCCAGAGCGCCGAGGTCCGCCGAAACTCGCCGGTGGTCTGGGTCGGGACGGGCGTGACGCTGGACAGCCTGGTCATCCGCGACAGCGGGGCCCGGGACGACTCCAACGTCAACTACGGCGGCTACGTCGTGATCGACGGCACCGTCAAGAGCCTGATCCACGACGGCTGCCCGATGGTGCTGGGCAACGGTGCCCAGGGCTGGAAGATCGGGACGGGCGGCGTGGTGAACTACGGCGTGCTCTCGCGGTTCGCGATCACGGACAACGGGGCGGGCAACGCCTACGGCATCCTCGCGCAGAACACCTCGACCCGGTCGTACCTGACGCTGGCCGCGAGCCACGTCGTCGGTGCGGGCGGGACGCTCCGGGGCGTCTACGCGACGGGCCTGCTCGACCTCAACCTGCAGGGCGTGCGGTTCGGCGGGAACGCCAGCCTGCGGCCCTTCGAGAGCAACACGGGCGGGGACCTCAACCTGTGGGGGAACGGCCTGGTCTACGGGCCCACCATGCCCACGGCGCCCTTCACGATCACCGCGGGGAGCCTGCGGGCGAACACGGGCGAGGTGCTGCTGAGCTCGACCAGCGTGACGGTGAACAACTCGACCGGGACGAACACGCTCCTGACCCCCGCCAGCGGGAAGACGGCGGTGATCACGAAGGTCATCCTGACGGTCACGGCGATCAGCTCGCCCTCGGGCACGCCCAGCGTCTCCGCCGGCATCACCGGGGCGGGGTACACGGACATCGTGGGTACGCAGAGCCTGGCGAACTTCGCGACGGTCGGGTCGGTCGCGAGCTTCATCGCCAAGGGCGATGTGGTCGTGACCAACGCGGCGCCGCTCACGCTGAACAAGTCGAGTGCCCTGGCGTCGGGGACGCTCACCGTCCAGGTCGACGCGTACGGGTTCCTCCGGTAAGCGGGCGCTCCCGGATTTCTCCGCGTCTCTCCGCGACCTCCGCGTTCGTTCCCTCCTCGAAAGGGCCGCGATGGGTGATGAGATCCACGAGCACTGCCCGCACTGCGAGATGATGCGGAAGCAGGTGTCGGACATCCACGGGTTGCTCACGGGCGGGAGCGAGCCCAGCCGGGGCATCATCGTCCGGATGGACCGGCTCGAGCAGGCGGAGAAGAGGCGGGACGGGCTGACGAAGGCCGCGCTCGGCGCCGCCCTGTCGGCCGTCGGGGCGGTGGTGGTCGGGTGGATCAAGTCGGGAGGCAAGCCATGAGCGATACGAAGACACTGGACCGGGAAGGGCCGTACCGGCCGGGGATGCTCGAGCTGCCCCGCGGGGCGGCGCCGATGTTCCTGGCGTCGATGGTCCGGTCGGCGGTGGTCGGGCTCGTCGCCCGGTACCTGCCCGATGTCCTGGCGATCGACGGCGTCCGGCCCCTCATCGAGCTCGGGTGCATCGTCCTGGCGTCGTTCATCGCGGCCTGGATCTCGACCAGGAGCCGGGCCAAGGGCGAGGCCGCGGCCGCGGCGGACGTCGCGGACATGCTGCACGAGGTGGTGCTGACGCAGAGCGGGGAGGCGGTCGCGGCGGGGCATGCGGGTGGGGGTCCGCCGACGCTGACGGGGACGCGGGTGGGGCCGAGCGAAGACGGGAAGGCCTGAACGCGGAGGGCGCGGAGGATCACGGAGGGGAGCGGAGTGGGTAGGTGGGGGTAGGTGGGACTGGGTGTGGATGGGTGGGGGTGGGTGGTCGGGAGGTTGTCATGACGATGAAGCAGCGGCTGTTCTGGTCCGGATGCGGCACGATGGGCATCCTGGTGTTCGTCCTGGTGGCGGCGATCGTGACGCTGGCCGTGGGGGGGTGCTCCACCGCCGGTGTCGGCGGGGAGGTCGCGCAGGTGGGGGGAGATGTGCTCGACCAGGGCGTGGGGGCTGTGAAGAACCGCCAGCAGGGGCCGGCCACGGTCACGCTGGTGCGGGCGAACTCGCCCGTGCTGCGGGGCGGGGACGGGAAGGGCGGCGGGACCGAGGCGGTCACCGACGATGCCGGCATGGCGGTGATGGACTCCAAGAACTCCCTGACGGTGTCCGGGCCGGACACGAACGTCGTCGAGCTCGACGGGAAGGGCGTCAACCAGGCCGGCAGCGGGCCCGCCGGGCACGCGGCCGCGGTCACGCTCAAGAACGGCGATGTGATGACCTTCTTCTCGGCGACCGCCATGGCCGCGACGCGGCGGGTCGTGTCGAAGGATGGGACCGAGGAGACGCTGACGATCACGAGCGACCCCACGGCGCCGACGGCGGCGTACGGGGACAAGGTGCTGGGGCCGCTGGTCGCGTACTACACGGGCCTGACGCAGGAGAAGCGGGCGGCGTTCGTCGCCGGCGTCCAGGCCAACAGCGAGACGACGAAGGCCGTTGTGGACAAGCTCGCCGGGCCGGACGCGTGGGCGTTCCTGACGGCCCTGGTCTCGCCGGTCAAGTGAGGGAACCATGCCGAAGGACTCGCCCCGGGAGAGCAAGTACGGGCTCTGGTACGACGCCGCGGCGACGCTGCAGGAGATGCAGTGGTTCGCCGCGGTGGAGCTGGGCCGGGCCCAGGTCACGACCTTCCGCAAGAGCCTCAACACCCGCGGGCTCGGGCACCTCGAGGTCTACATCGCCGGCGAGGGGCCGCACAAGGGCACCCTGATCGTCGCCCACCCCGTGAAGGCCCCGGCGGACTACGAGAACGCGGCGCCGCCCAGGGGGAAGCCGGGGAGGCCGAGGAAGGTTTGAACGCGGGGTGGGGGGAGGACGCGGAGGGACG
>ERZ650308.1892-NODE-1892-length-10529-cov-4.372732_pt1 | contig 10529 bp, 6 predicted proteins | sample MGYA00376244_ERZ650308 | MGnify/ENA primary metagenome ERZ650308 (study PRJEB26733, sample SAMN07839295) | wastewater metagenome | biome: small river; feature: stream; material: water | place: USA: North Carolina | collected 2016-04-26 ...
TTTCTTGTAATAAGTTTCCACGGCGATCGTATTGTTTCATTGCACCATTAAGCTTGCCATTTTTGTAATTCGATACAACGGCTGGTATTCTTCCACCTGGGTAAAAAGCGGTCCATTCCCCATCTTTTTCTCCGTCTTTGTAGTTGCCCGTTTCTGTTAATTGGTAATCTTTTGCAGAAAATGAAGCGGCGTATCCTTCTTTTACACTTTCATACAACACACGGTCTTTCGCAAAGCCATAATCAATTTGTGATTTGATTTTTACCAATTTAAACGTTGTAATTTCTTTGGGCTTACCATTTTCATAATAATCCACCCACGTTTTTACTTTGAAGTTTTTATCATAAAATCCTGTCAATTTTATTTTTCCAGTTGGGTAATTAGAGAGCCATTGCCCATCCATTTCCCCTTTTTTGAAGGTGGTTTTATTTTTCACGATATTGTTTTCCCAATAATTGATCCATTCACCTTCTTCTTTTCCTGCAACATAAACGCCACTCATCAAAAGATCGCCGTTTTCATACCAGGTTGTCCATTGACCTTCTTTTTCCTCCGATTTAAACGTTCCTTCTTTGAATTTTTCACCGTTTTTATACCAATACACCCAAAGTCCGTCTTTTTTTCCAGCTTTGTAATTCGCTTCGTACGACAATTCACCTGTTGGATGCCAATATTTCCAACTTCCATCTTGTAAATCTTCTACAAACGAACCTTCCATATCGGGCGTTCCTTTGTTGGTAAACCAAGACCATTTATCTGTTTTTAAGCCGTTTTTGTAGTAACCTTGTACATTGAGTTGCGCATTGTCGTAGTAGTAAAAATACGGACCATTTAATACGCCATTTTTATAGGTGCTAATTTTTTCTGTTTTACCGGTGTAATAGGCGAAGGTCCACGTACTATCTTTTTGACCGTTTTTGAAAAAACCAGTTAATGTTGGATAACCATAAGTACTACGTTCTTCAAAAGCCCCATTTTTCAGTCCATTTTTGTAGCGGTACCATTCTTTTAATTGTCCTGTTGTATAGAAACTTTTCAGTTCGCCATTGCCATTGATTATTGTTTGTGTATGAGCAGAATCAGCCAACCAAAACGCACGCATTTCAGGTTCTTTTTCTGAATAATAACTTACGGATTTTTCTTTACCTGTTGAATAAAACTCCTTCCACTCACCAATTTTTTGGTCTAATTTATAAGTGCCTTGCAGGGTTAATTTCCCCATTTCATTCCATTCCCTGTAGACACTATCTTGTTGATCGAGCTTAAAATAACCTTCTTGTTTTAGTTTTTTCGACGGATGATACAACACGACTTTTCCGTTTAATTTATCCCGGTAATAATTGCGCTCTTCTTCTAATTGTCCCAAACGATTGTAGTAGAGCCATTGACCATGTTTTTCCGTTGTAACACTTAATTCATCTTGAAAATAAGCGCCACTAGCTTGCAATTGTGTTTTCTTAAAATCCCAATAGAGGGTTTCTTTTTTTGTTAAATTTTCAGGGTTAATTGTTTGCGCTAAGCTAAAGAACGAAACAAAAACCAAGAGAAAAGTAAATATTTTTTCCATAAAATAGTTTAAGGCTGTAAACGTAAAAAGTGCGATTTGTTACATTTTTAAGAGTTCTTTCAAGATCAAAACTATCCCAAAACCTAAAAAAACGAAACCGATGAATTGATTCATTCTTTTCAAAACACTCTCTGTCACTAAAGGGCGTAATTTTTTGGCACCAAGAATTTTTAAAAAGTCGAATGAGAAAAATGAAAGCAACAAAATACCAATGTATATAAAGGTATCTTGTTCATGACTCCCATCAGTGCTGTAAGATTTTGCCCCTAATGTAATCACACTGAACCAATAAAATATCACCAACGGATTAGCGAAGTTTAACAAAAACCCTTTTAAGACTAACATCGCTAAATCGCCTTTATTGACGATGGTGTTTCCAACTTCATCTACTTTGATTTCTTTTGATTTTTTCAAAAACGTAATGACGCCAAAAATGATGAATAAACTTCCCGCGGCAATTTTTACAAAACCTTGGTGTTTTCCTGACGCAAACGATGATACTTCTGCATAAAAGATATATGCAATTAAAATGTATAAGATATCACTTAAAATCACACCGATATTGAACGCTAACGCTGCTTTAACACCTCTACGAATACTTGTTTCTAATAGAATAAAAAAGACAGGACCAATCATGATGCTCAAGACAAATCCTGTAATAATTCCTTTTATAATTAGTTCTAACAATGGTTTCTTTTTTGAAAACACAAATTTACGCTTTCATGGCAATAAAAATGCGTTTAAATTTAACTTACTATCCAAATATCAGAAAAATTATTGATGTTTTCGAATAAAAAAGCAAAATATTTCGGAAGATGTTTAACTTTGTGAAAGAAATAAATTCGTTTTGTTTTTTGTTGGATTCTACCGACTAAAGAAATGAACGAGGAAGAGTGTTAAAAGTTTACAAAACATATATGAAATTAGCGACAGCAAACAGCAAGTTAGATGAAATCATCACTTTAGTTGAAAAAAAAGGAGTTACAGCAGATAAACTAATTGCCAACTTAAAGGAATTAAGAGAATTAGCATTGAAAGAACAAGATCCTTTGGTAACAAAAGTTTTGCGTTTAACTTATGAATACTTAGCTGAACACGAAAATTTTGAAGTGGAAGCTCAGTACGATGAAGATGAAGAAGGGAATGAATATCCAATTGAAATCGAAGCGAAAGAAAATTTATTGTACTTGTTGAACTTGTTGAAAAATGCAGATCACAAAATCAACCGTGAAGAGATTAAAGATTACAGAACAGCATTGAAATTAGATTTATATTAATTCATTGCACGTTCAGTTATATTAAAAAAGCACCTATTAAGGTGCTTTTTTTGTTATGAGACAATTTAATTTATTCGCAGTAGGAGCAAAATGATCCAAAGAAATCATTTCCAAGATGCTCAAATGGTTTTTCAACGTTGTATAAATCTGTAAACACTTCTTCAATAAAAGTTGGGAATAAATCGACAATCTCTTGTAGCGTTTTTTCTTTGCTTTTTAGTATTAAAGGACTTTCAGAAATATTTACCATTGAATAAATGGCAGATTCAGTTGGTAAAACACCAAATTGCTGTTGGTACAAATAACTGTACCATGTTAATTGAACCAAGTGTTTTTGACTGCTAAAGGCATGAATTAATCCGTTGTCCGTTTTTTTTGGGAATTTGACATCTTCTTCTTTCGATTTCCCTGATTTGTAATCAATGATACGAATTTTGTTTCCGATCGAATCTACGCGATCGATGACCCCTTTTAAGCGAATCGTTTTCGGCTGACCAAGTACATTGATTGTTAATGGAACTTCCATTGTAGCTTCAATAAATTCAATGAAAACAGGTTCTTTTTGTTGTGCAACAAATGCTTTTTCTTTCTCTAAAATTCGTTTGGTTAATTCCAATGCCATTTTATAACTCAACAAGTTTTTCCCGGTTTCAAACGCTTTTACATCTTCATTGAAATGCAACATAAATTGCGCACGAATCAATGCTTCGTATCGGGTTAACATGCGTTCAATATCCAATGGAGTTAAGTTGGATGGTTGAATAGGTTTCAAAACGCCCGCTTTGTCGTGACGAGCAAAAGGCTCAAATAATAGTTCCAATACGTTGTGAATAAAACTACCAAATGTGTTGTTTTCGACTTCTTCTTCAATGGTTTTTTCTTCACCAAAATCTAGTAAGTACTTGTAATAGTAATTCAAAGGGCATTTTAAATAGGTATTAATTGCTGAAGCTGAAATCGCCCGCTCAAAAAATGTGTCCATGCGCGCAAGGATAGCGGGTGTTTTCTCTACGATTTGGTGAATTTCATTGTCATTGGATAAATTTGGAATGGTGTAGAATGAACGCTCAATTGTACATGCTGGATTCAAACGGGCCAGTTCTAATTCTAATTGTAGAATATAACGACTTGCTTCGTTGCTTCCAATGTTTTCTTGTGCGCTTGTATATGTAATCCACATAGATTCACAATGGTGTAACAAACGGTAAAAATGATGCGCAAATAATCCTTGTTTTTCTCGCGGCGAAGGTAAACCTAAATACTTGCGTAAATCCATTGGAATCATTGTTTGAATCGGATTCGTTGGCGGCATTTTCCCTTCATTTAATCCTAATACAATGCAATTTTTGAAATCTAACAAACGGGTTTCTAACAATCCCATAATTTGCAATCCGTCTAATGGATTTCCATGGTATGCAATTGATTTTGAACTCCAATGTTGTTGAAACAATTGGCGGAAACTCTTCATAGACATGTCTGGTAGTCCTTCTTGCACTATGTTGTCAAAGTCAATTAGTGCATGATCAAACCCTTGCACGACAGCTTTTTCAAACCCATCTGTTTGTTGTAAGTTACTGTAAATAAGTTGATTGATTGTTCGGATTGTTTCAATTGCTACAATCCAATTGTTGCCCCAATTTTGTGTAAATAATTGCAACAGTTGGTGACTAATTCCTGAAAAATTCAAGTTTTTAACGGAAATAAAAATACGGTTATTTTGAATTAATTTTTGTTCAATTGAAGTAATGCTCTCACGTTCTTCTTCTGACAATAAGCAGTTGATGAATGGATGGTTCCAAAATTTTTGTAAATCATGAATGTAAATTGCCTCTGTAGAAAACCGATGTTTATTTTCTTGGATGGTAAACAACAAATCTACCCATGTACGAATCGCCGTATTTTTCAAAGGTAATCCAAGGGTGACGTTTGCTTTTTCAATTTTTTGCGGTAAATTTTTGAGTAGGGGAGCGATCAAGCTTTCATCCGCTAACAAAACTAGGGTATTTGAAAGTTCTTCCTGCGTTAATTTATTGAGCAAGGTTGCGGCAATTTTTACTTGTCCTGTTTGTTGCGCACATTCAATAATTTGAATATTTTTTGCAGCCGTTGAAAGCGAATTTTGAACGACAGGCAATTCTTTCACTTGTAAAGTTGCTTTTAATTCCCGTAAAAATTTTCCAGCTTCGTGATTGATGTCATTGAAATAGTATGTGTCTGCATTAATAAGGACATGTCCACGTCCCATTGTATGGAGCTGCTGAATAATTTTTAATTCTGCTTTAGACAAAGCATTGAATCCTGCAAATAAAAAGTGCCGTTGTTGATCTTTTTGAAAAACAGCGTCAATGTTTTCTGCAACAAAACGGTATGCTTTACCCATGTAACACACGTTTTCATTGCTTAGTTTTTTATTTAATCGCGTGTAGTAGTCCGGCAAACGATCCCAAAATTCCATAAAACGTTTTTGACCTTCCGTTAGTTCGGTTGAATCAAAACTCCACGCTTCAATCTCTTTGATGTCTGCTAAATTTTTAAAAACTTGTTCAGAAGAAAGCAAGTAACGATCGATTTCATCAAAATCGTTGAGTAAGGTATTTCCCCATGCAATAAATTCATCAAAGGATGCATCTTTAGGGTCAACTAGTTTTTCCAATTGAATCGAAAAAAGCCGAATCAAAGCACGGGTTTTATCAATAACTGTAACAGGTGACAAACTTTTTACCCATTGATCGATGGTGATCATTTCAGGCGCTAAAAGTGGTTTTTGTGCGCGATTAAACAACGAACGCGCAATGTATTTTTTGGCACGTTCAGAGGGAAGAATAAGTGTTAAATGTTTTAAGTCTAAGTTGTTTTCTTCAATGTAAAGAGCGATTTCATCAGTAAAGTACATGTGGGTTATTTTTTAGTTAAAAAGCCCCAATATGTGGAACGATTTAATGTATGAGTAGCAATTAATGGATATGCTTCTTGAAACGAAGCTGGAAACTTAATGGTTTTCTTTTTTCCCCAAATGGTTTTATAGGCATGTATTTTTTCGTCACTTGTTTCAATAAAATCAATTGTTTGTTTGGTGTGTGTTTTCCAAAATTGATAACGTACATTTTTACCATTTAATTGATTCCATTTGATGCGTTCAGATATCAACCAATTGCGCCACAAACCATCGAGGTCGTTGCGCATTTCAATGGGATTAAAATTATTGATCACCGCATTTCGAATGCCATTATCTGCGAAATAAATAACGTGACTTTTTTTCAATTCATAGCGATGTCCTGAATACAAAGTTGGAATGCGAATAAGCAGAAATGATCGCACTAATAAATCAACATAGCGTTCGACTGTTTCATTGTCAAGAGCACATTTTTCTGCAATTTCATTGTAAGATATAGCTTCGCCAACAGAAAAAGCGATGGTTTGTAACATGCGCATTAATTTTGCGCCTTTATTGATGCGGTCGGTTACACCTAAATTGGTAAAAATGACCGTTTGAATCATTTCCTTTAAGGTTGTTTCCGCATTTGCTAAATCTTCAGTTACAGCCGGATAATTTCCAAAAACCAACCGTTGTTCGATCAATTGCTCTTCTACGGGTAGCGAATTGTGTTGCGCTAATTCATAGAAAGTTGGCGGCATTATTTTCATTTCTAATCCTTGCAATTGCAATACTTCACGCAACACTTCGTCCATAGCTGGTTCAAACGAACAACATAATATCAGCGTTGTATTGATTGAACCGGACAAAATATGCTCGATTATTTCTTGTAACTTTTCGATGTATTGCGCTTCATGAATGATGGTGAATTTAGCTGCTCCAAAAAGTTCGTTTAATGCTGCCGCATCCACTTGTTGAAACAAAGCTTTATCTTTTTTGTTGCCCGCATTAAATTCAATGGGTGTTTCTTGCAAAGCAGTTAAGACCTCTAAAACCATCGTTCTTTTTCCAACTTTTCTCGGGCCAATTAATAACACGATTTTATTGGCAATACAGTTTTCTTTCAGTAAATTAATTTGTAAACGCTGCATGTAAATTTCAATTTTCACTAAAAATAAGTAAAAAATCGAATCATTTAGTTGAATTATGCGAAATAAAAAAATGCTTATGAAGATCACAAGCATTTAATTTTTTAAATTAGTTTTTAGATTTACACCTTCACAAAGCGTTTGGCATAGCGTTTGTCGTTAATAGAAAGAACGATTGTATAAAAACCATTTTCTAACTGAGAAATATCAATCAACAGAACGTTAGTTTTTTGAGCAAACACTTCTTGCCCCATTGCATTATAAATTTTAACACTTTCCAGCACTTCTCCATCAGGAATTGTTAATGTTAGCTCATCATTGACTGGGTTGGGTGAAAGTTGGAAGAATGATTCTGATTGTTCGTCAATTCCTACAAAATACATATGGCAGTTTTCAATAAAAATATTTGGATTTGTTGAAATGTTGTAATATTCAATTTCATTGTCTTTTTCTTTGCAAAGAAAAATTGGGGATAATCCTGGGGATAAAGCGCAATTTAAGGGAACACCTCTTGAGGAACCGACGCCTTCAATAAATTCATAATGCTCATTTATTTGCATTGAAGAAGAAAATCGAATGTGCTTTTTATTTTGACCATCAAAATAAATAGAGTCAACGATACCTGATGGGGAATAAAACCATGTAGTTGATAAAGTTTCTCCTAATTGCATACTTAAATCCATAAAAAGAACATAAGGACCATTAATGTTTCCTGAATAATAAAACTTGCCATTAACTAAATCTTCTTTTATAAAATTTTGAATATTACAAGGACCGCTAACGGTATGATCTTTTACGCGATATATAGTTTCACCATTGATACTTAATAAAGTGTCTTGTGTCACAAGGTAATGATCATACCCAAAAAAGCCATTTGCTTTAACCATTCTCCATGTTGTTGTTGAATCACCAAACAAACTTTGATATTGCCCAAAGGCAACGTTGTGGAGCAAAAAACAAATTAAAATATACTTTTTCATATTTTTTAGATTAATTGTCAATTAATTTGGGACATTTAAAGAATCTTTAAAAAGTATTCGATTAACGTTTTTTGGAAAGTTATTTTTGAAAAGAACGCTTGTAGAAAAGCTAAATATGATTTTCATAATAGTTAGTTAAAGTATTTAGATATACCAATCTACAACTAATTTTTTGTTACAACAAATTTTTAATTGATTATTAAGGAGTTATCGAATCCAAACAGTATTAAAAAATGCATTTGGACGATTAGAAGACATGAATTTATTGCCGCCATAGGTTTTGACCAATACAAAATAACTGTCATTTTGAAAAATTCGTACCCAATTTAACCCTTCTGGATAGGTGTCTGAAAGTCCTTGAAAATGTTCAACACCATCATCGGAAGTAGTATGCGTGTAATTGGTTAAATCTGGACTTGCGATGTAAATTGCAGCTTGTTCTTCTAAGGAAGAGGTTCCGTCGTTTGGAATTAATTCAACAGAATACGTGTTACCTTGCCCCATTTCTCGGTAAATCAATTGAAGATGGTTGTCGTATGTTTTTAGCTCTGCTGGTTTACCTGGAAAAGTAGCAACTAAACCTGTTGTGTCATTTTTGTACGTGTAAGTTCGTTTACTTCTAACACTGCTTTTTTCCTTAATAGGTTTTTCAGAATGAGTTGCTTTTACGACCCTTAAATGAAATCCTTTTTTTCGCAATAAATTAATGATGCCATTTTCTCCTGCTAAATGTCCTGCTCCCACTGCACAAAAAACCATTTCTTTTCGAATCAAAGAGTCTAAAGATTTGACCATGTTTTTGTTTCGTTGCACAATTATTTCCTCATATTTTCCAGGATAAATAGAAAGGTTTGCTTTCATAACGCGGTCCAATGCTTGAATGTCACCTTTTTCATAAAGCTCAATCATGCGTTCTTGTGTTAAGTTTAAGCTCATGCCTTTTTTGCTTGGAATGTTCCAGTTTTCCAACAAGTTCAATTGATCTTCCACTTTTTCTAAAGGGAAAAACTTTTTCTGCGCATTGTAGCAATATTCTAGAAAATATGCATCTAAAAATTGTGGCATACCATCTTCGTTACCGTAAAATGTAGTACTTGCTTTTTTAGAACTGGTATAAGGCTTTCCTTGATTATCGAACGCTATTTTAACTTCATCTTTTCGCGTGTCCCAAGTTGAAAACAGTGAGAAAATATCTGTTTCTAGTACGATTGTTTGTGCATTGTTTAAAGCGAAATAGGTTGAGTCAGATAAATAAAACACACGTTTATCATTGGAATGAATGCTTCCAAACAAATAACTTTTTGCTTTCATTCCATTACCAGAAATCTCCCACAGTAATTCATTTTCTACCTGTCCTGTTTGTGCAACAAGTTGTGTAAAAAAGAACAAGCCTATCAACCACTTTAACATTGTCATCAATTTAGATAAAAGTACTATTTTTTATACGATTACAGGATTATTTGTTCAATTAATTGATCGCCAAATGCGTAAGGTATGTATGCAATCGAGGGAATTTCTTTGGTGAGTAAGATTGGAGATTGTCGCCCTAAGGCAATTTTTCCATGCGTTTCACTGAGTCCCATAGCATAAGCGCCGTTTACAGTTAATGCGTTCAATGCTTCCTCAGGTGTCATTTTTAATTTAATGCAAGCCAAGGACCAAACCACACTCAAATTACCAGTTGGTGTTGTTCCAGGATTGAAATCACTTGCCAGCGCAACAGGAATATCTGCGTTCATTAAAGCACGTGCATTTCCAAAAGGAATGGAAATAAAATGAGAGCAACTTGGTAAAAGCGTAGCAATACACGAACTGTTTTTTAATGCTTGAATGTCTTCGTCAGAAATTTCTTCCAGGTGATCAACAGATAATGCACCCAATTCAATCGCTTTTTGAATACCTCCTAAGACAGAAAATTGGTTGACATGTACTTTTGGAGTCAAGCCAAATTTTGCTCCTGCTAATAAAATTCGTTCCATTTCTTCCACAGAAAAATAGTTGCGTTCACAAAATACGTCAATGTAATCTGCTAAGTTTTCTGCTGCAATTTTTGGCAACATTTCTTGGATGATTAAATCTATGTAAGCAGTATGATTTTCTTTGAATTCAGTCGGAAACGCATGTGCACCTAAAAACGTTGCTTTGATGGAGATACCTGCAGTTTCTTTTAAGCGTTTAATCACACGTAGCATTTTTAATTCTGCCTCTACACTCAAACCGTAACCTGATTTTATTTCCAACGCTCCTGTTCCATACGCAATCAATTGTTGCACCCTTTTTAGAGCATCTTCGTACAATTCATTTTCAGATAGTGCAGCTAATTTGCGGGCTGAATTTAGGATACCACCACCTTTCAAGGCAATTTCTTCGTAACTTAAACCGTTGATACGGTCAACAAATTCTTCTTCTCTGCTTTTTGCAAAAACTGTATGTGTGTGAGAATCACAAAATGCTGGGAGCACATATTTACCAGTTGCATCAATGATTTCTAAATCGCGCCAATCTTCAATACCACCCCAATCTTCCATTGCTCCATAAGCCACAACTTGTTTGTCTTCCAATGCTAAGAAGGCATTTTCAATCATAGGAAGCTCCTTCATTTGTTGGCCTTTTACCACCGAAGGGATTGATTCACCTACTTGAAGCAAGCCTTTGATATTTTTTATGAGCAATTTTTTCATT
>ERZ650308.1894-NODE-1894-length-10522-cov-61.803764_pt1 | contig 10522 bp, 12 predicted proteins | sample MGYA00376244_ERZ650308 | MGnify/ENA primary metagenome ERZ650308 (study PRJEB26733, sample SAMN07839295) | wastewater metagenome | biome: small river; feature: stream; material: water | place: USA: North Carolina | collected 2016-04-26 ...
CGGCGAGGCGGGGGATCTTCGGCGTCGAGAACGTGTTGCCGCCGATCTTGCCGAGGCCGGGGATGTCGATGCTCGGGAGGGTGAACGAGAGCCCGTTCCACTTGTCGATGATCCAGTTAATCGCCGATTTGAACGCATTTTTGAACCCATCCCAGAGCCCGGAGACGCCGGAACTGATCTTGCCGGGGAGGCCGGTGACCCATCCGTAGAGCTCGTCCCACTTGGAGCGCACCCACGCGACGGCGAGGGTGAATCCGTCGCTGAGCATGTTCCACGCGCCGGAGAGGGCCGAGCCGATCCGGCCGGGGATCGACTTCACCCAATTCCAAACCCCCTCGAACGCGCCCTTGATGCCGTCCCACGCCCAATTCCAGAGGTCTTGCATGGTGCGACCGATGACGGTGAACACGAACGAGATGCGGTTCCACACCTCGTCGAGGAGGCCGGTGACGACGTCCCACGCTCCGGAGAGGATCTGCTTGACGGCCTCCCATGCCTCGCCCCACTTGCCGGTTAGGACGGACTTGATGAGGTTGAAAACGCCGGTGAGCATGTCGACGACCCCCCCGAAAATCTGCTTGACGTTGTCCCACGTCTGGCGGAGGTGGTCGAGGATCGTGTCGCCGAACCGGGACCAGATGCCGAGGACGACGTCGACGACGGTCGACACGATGGCCTGCACCGCGCCGAACGCTGCGGAGAACATGGCGCCGAGCTTGTCGACCGTCTCGCCGAGCCAACTGCTCTTGTTGCCCACGTCATCGGCGCCGCTCTTGAACAGACCGACGACCCAATCCCACCCGGCGCGGATGGCGTCGAACACAGGCTGCGCCTTCTCCCAAATCATCGACACGGCGGCGGCGATCGACGGCGCCCACTCCTGCCACAGGACCTTGCCGCGCTCGAACAGTTGGCCGATGAACGGGATGGCCTCCTTGACGATCCACCCGGTGACGGTCTGGAACACGGGCATGAGCTTTTCGGCGAGGGTGGCCTTCAACTGCTCGAACGTCGCCGAGAGGGTGTTGCTGTTCTTGATCGAGTCCATCGAACCATCGGCCCACGCCTTCTGAGCATCGGTCGACTTCTCCATGATGAGTTGCTGCGTCGCGGTGGCCTTGGCCTGGGCGAGGAGCGTGCCGGTGAGCTTGTCCTTTCCGTCGCGAGCGAGGCGGGTGTTCACCTCGTCCTGCGAAATGCTGATGCCGAGCGACTTGAGCCCGTCCGTCTCGCCGAGCATGGCCTTGGCGAGGATGTCGGACACCTCCGCGGCGTCGTGCTGGCCTCCCGACCACGCGGAGAGGGCGCCGCTCAACCCGACTACTTCGGTCGACATCTTGCCGGCCTGCTCGGCGCTGAACCCCATCGGCTTGAGGAGGTCGCCGAATCCGGCGGCGAGCCCGGTGAGCTTCTCTTTCGAGAGCCCCATGGCTTCGTTGTTCTGGTCGGCCCACGCTTTCACGAGCCCGGCGCCGCCCTCGAAAACGGTGTCGGCCTTCTTGTTGTAGACGTCGAGCTCCTGGCCGAGCCCGAACATTTCCTTGCCGAAATCGACGACCTTGCCGACGGCGAACGCGCCACCGATGACGCCACCGATGGGGCCGAGCGCGCCCGTGATCTTGGACAGTGCGCCCACGCCGCGGCGGCTGCCCTCCTCGATGCCGTCGGCGCCGGCCTTGGCCTTGCCGGTGACGTGGTCCGAGGTGTCGGACATCTCGCGGCGGGCCTTGTCGGCGCCCTCCACTTCGATCCGATAGGTGAGCGTTTCGACGTCCATCGGTTGGGGAGGCTACCGGCGGGGGACCGGTCGGGCGCTCATCCGTCGGCTCGTCGACGAGCGACGCGTCGCGGAGTACTCACACGACGCGTCGCTCGAGCTCGAGGCGACGGCTAGGTCTTGCTGCGCTGCTGGTGGATCTCGCGGGCGTGTTCCTCGGCCTCGATGGCGGCGAGCGCCCTCCCGACCCATGCCTCCGGTATCGGCTCCCACGGGCGGGCGTGCAAGTAGCGAGCGGCGACCATTCTCGGCCACCACTCGGGCATGGCGCCTAGCTCCGTCGACCCTGTCGCGAGCCACCGGCGGAGGTCCCGGCGCTCGCTTGCTGAGGGTTTGCGACGCCACCCATCGCCTCGCCGATCGCGGAAACGAGCGGAACGGGGAGGGCGAGGTACTCGTCGACGGTCACGGGGACCTGTTGCCCATCGCGGGTGAGGTCCCACGCTCGAATGGGCGAGATGCTGAGCTCGGCGAGCCGGCGGGCGGCTTCCTCCGCTGTCTCGCCGGGCTCGACGGTCGTCGACGTCACGGCGAGTAGGAACCCCTGCGTGATGGCGGCGACGTCGACGTCGACCCATCCGGAGCCGACGACGTCGCCGGCCTGGTTGCGCACCTCCCACGGGAGGCGCTCGATGTTCTCGGTGATGTACTGCGTGAGGTCCATGGTGGCGGGGCCTTTCGTTGGGGCGTTGAGGCCGGAACGCTAACCGGCCCTCGAGCTCGCTGGGGAGAGCTCGAGGGCCGGCGTCGCTGCGGCTGCACGCCGAGGAGATGGAACCCTACAACGCGCCGAGGGTGTTGATGAGCGTGGCGACGAGCCCGCGCCCTCCGGACCATCCGGGGTCGAGAACGGCCTTCATCTCGAGGTCGTAGGCGTAAATCCCGTCGACGTCGGCGAGCGGCTCGAATGCCTTGGTGATCCGGCCGGCCATGTCGAACGTGAACGTGTGGGGCGATGCGCCACCGGTGGCGGGGCCGACGGTGCGCCACCGCGGGTAGAGGATCTGGCCGGCCTTGTACGGCGTGAGGAGCCCCATGCCGGCGGCGTCGGCGGCGAGCGTCATGCCGAGCGTCACGTCGAGCCCCTTCTCGGTGATCGTCGTGAACGAGTCCTCGCTCGAGTCGGCGAAGAACGACGGGGACCATCGGCCCTTGATGTCGAGTTTCGCCTTGATGACGCGGGTGAGGCGGGTGGTGCCGAGCCCTCCCGACGTCGTGTCGAGGTAAAAGTCGGTGTCGCCGGGCTGCATGATGACGTTGGCGACGTCGGTCGCGGCGCCGAGGGCGCCGGTCTGGTCGGTGAGCGACCGACCCATGTACGAGCCCGACACCGCGATGTTCTCCTTCGCCCACGAGAGCGAGAGGTCGGTGACGACGTTGTGCGTCGTCCGGCTGAACCGGGTGTTGGCGTCGCCGAGCTCGAGCGTGAACGTCTTGGGGACGTCGCTCGAGCGGACGGCGGGGACGAACGACCACGTCTTGTCGACGCCGGCGCCCGATGGGGTGACGCCGAGGAGCACCGACGACAGGAGATAGGCGAGGTCGTTGTAGCCGGCGTAACCGTCGAACGTTCCCTCGGTCCAGTCCTTCCCGATGCTGACCGCGGTGGGGAGCTTGAACCCCTGCGACATCTCGGCCTTCGTGTCGACCTTGATCCCCTGCTTGAAACCCACCGAGAGGAGGCGCTTCGACGCGGTGACGGCCGTGCCGGGGGTCGTCTCGACTCCGATCTGTGCGGCTTGGACTGCTGTTGCTCTTTCGGGCATGTCGTGATTCCTGACGTGTGTGGGTTGGGGTTGGCCTAGTCGCCGGCGGCGGCGCCGATGGTGAGGACGTAGAGCCCTCCCTGGTAGCGCCAGCGCCGATCATCTTCGCGCTCCGAGTACCGGAGCACTTGGGACCGTCGGCACGCTTGCACGCGGCCGGCCTTCGTGCGGTGCAACGCGCGGTGGGCGGCGAGGGCCTCGGCGGCGGGGTAGGACGGTTGATCGGTCGTGACGATCACGCGGGCGGTCACGACGACGAGCACGGTTCGGCCGTCGGTCACCTGCGAGTCGAGTGCCGCCTGAACGCCGACGGTGACGTAGGGGCGGGCGATGTCGCCGGGTGGGCCGTCGTCCCACACTCCACCGGGGAACGTGTCGACGAGTTCGGGGGTGGACGTGAGGCGGGTGACGACGTGTCTCATCGCGATGTCGAGCTCGTCGTCGGTGGGGTCGGACATCGGTGGTTCCTGACTATCGGCGGAGGAGGTCGCGGAGCATCGCTTTCGCTGCCTCGAATCCGGGGACCATATGCGGGCGGGCGTCCATCTTGTGCGTCCCGAACTCGACGTAGGCGCCATACTCGGCGCCGCTCGTGAGCTCGCCGGCGGTGGTGTCGGTCATGGCGCCCACGATGAGGTTGCGGAGGTTGCCGGTGTCGACGGGCGCGAGTTGCTTCGCTACGGCCTCGCCCTCGAGGAGCGCCGTCTCGACCTTGCCGCCGAGGTCGTCCTCGAGGTCGTCCATGTAGCGGGCGCCGGGGCCGGGCGTGATGGTGAGCCGGACACTCACGGCGCGTCCGTTTCCTCGAGGTACCAGATGCGGACGGTGGCCGACTCTGCGGTCTGCGGGGCGCCGAGGATGACGGCGTAGTTGAGTTCGCCGGCGAGCCCGTTCGCTGTGGCGGTCGTGAACGTCTCAAGGGTGCCGAGCATGACGAGCCGGGACGGGTTGCCATCGAGGAGGTCGACGGTGGGGTCGGTCACGACGACCCATTGCCGGCGGTCGCGCATCGCCTCGCCGGCGGGGCGGCGATCTGCGGCGACTTTCTGCGGGCGGGTCCCGACGTGGCACACCTCGCGCCACGAGTCGGGAGGGGCCAGCGTGCGGCCTCCTGCGCCGTCTGGGGCGTAGGCGGCGCCGACGGGGACACACACGGTCGAGCGGCGGCTTGTGCGGCTGATGGTGGCGAGCTCGTCGAGCTCGGCGTCGGTGGGCCAGAGGTCGACGTTCATGGCGCCAACCATCCGGCGCCGGGGTGGAGCCCGTAGGCGCGCTGCTCGCTGGCGTTGATGCTGACCGAGCCGACTCCGCCGGCGCCGGTGGTGGCGGCGTCTGCGGCGGCGCGGGCACGGAACCGGGTGGCGAGTTCGAGGAGGGCGGCGGATGCGTCGCCTCGTGACCACGACTCGCCGGCGGCGTCGGTGAACGAGAGGATGCCGCCGGCGAGTTGCGCGGCGAGGAGCTCGGCGAGCTCGGCGCCGGCGGCGTTGAGGTCGTAGTGGGTGCCGTCGATGTGGACGGGGCCGGGGGTGTCGGTGTCGAACGTCCATCGGCCGCGCAACGGGTCGGCGGTCGGGGTGAGCGGGTCGCCATTGGCGTCGGTCACGACGGCGTCGTCGGCCCATCCGTGGGGGCCGGCGTAGGTCGTCGTCGAGCCGGTGATCGGGTGCGGGGTTCCGGTGAGGCGGGCGCCCTGCACGGCGGTGGCGTGACGGTCCAACGTGTCTTGGACGACGTCGGGGTCGATGTCGAACCGGCCGGCCGGGTCGACGGTGCGGGTGAGGAGGGCGGCGAGGCCGACCATTTCGGGGCGGAGAGTCATGCCGGGGACCCTACCGCCGGGGGGTTGCTGAGGACGGTGACGCCGGCGGTGCCACCATCGCCGGCGCCATCCGTCCTCGAGCTCGGGGCGACGACTACCGGGTGAGGCCGGCGCGTCGGATGTCGTCGAGCGTCGCGTCGGCCCAGCCGAGCGCGCCGTCGGCGATGGCCTGGGTCACGGTGATGTGGACGACGTGTCCTTTGACGGGGTGGAGGAGGTAGACGACGGGTTCGAGGTCGGTCGTCCATCCGGCCTGGGCGCGGGCCTCGTCGATGGCGCGGCCGATGTCGGCGGCGTCGAGCTCGGCGAGCGTCTCGGCGAGGTTGTCGAGCGTCCGGCGCTGGCCGGCGAGGTCGATCTCCTGCGAGCCCTGGGCCTTGTCGGCGGCTTCCTGGTCCTTCGGGGCCTGGGTCTTGCGTGCGGTCATCTTCGGTTCCTGACTGTTGTGGGTTGCTTCTAACGGGTGCCGCCGGCGCCACCTCGAGGGCGACGCCGGCGGCGGGATCGTCGGGGGGGGGTTGATGCCCTTACGAGAGGACGGTGATACCGGAGGCGTCGCGGCCCTCGGCGACTCCGTAGAGGACGTCAAGGGTGACCTGCGTGCCGAGGTAAGTCGGGTTGTAGGCCATCGTGACGCGGATGCTGAGGCCGGACTCCTGGTCGACCATGACGGTCTGCCGGGCGCCCATCGTGTTGCCGTCGGTGGGGAGGTTCCGCATGGCGAGGATCATCGCGTCGGGGGCGAGCGCAATGTTCTTCGTCGAGTTGGGCGAGCCGGGGACGACGGGGACACGGTTCGACCAACCGATGTTGAGGCCGGCGATGTTCGTGAGCACACCGGTCTTGATGGCCTCGGGCGTCGCGTTCGCGAAGAACGCGGCGAGCGAGGTGTCGGCCTGCAACGCCGCGTAGTCCTTCGTTGCCACGAAGATGTTGCGGTTCTCCTCGGGGATGCTCGCGTCGTTGAATGCCTTGGCGACGCTGCGGAGCGTCGCCGAGGTGATGTCGGTGCCGCTGGTGCCGACGGTCGTCGAGAACCCCGCGTAGAGAGCCCAGAGCGCATCCTCGATCGCGAGGGCGATGGGCTCGATGGCGGCGTTCATGTAGCGCTCGATGCCGGTCTGACCGGCGCCGGGGCCACCGCGCATGGCCTTCACCGCGTCCTCGAGGAGGAACGACACCTCTTTGTGCTGGTTGAGGGTGACCGAGATGGTCGAGTCGGTCGGCTGCTGCAACGTGACCGCGCCGCCGGCCGTCTTGGTGTTCACCACGAACGACGGGGGGAGCGGGATGTTCAGCTTGTCGCCCTCGTTGAACGTGCCGTAGTCGCTGTCGCGAGTGACGACGCGGGCGAGGCGGATCTTCCGGCGGAGAGCCCGGATTCCCTCGTTCGCCCACACCTCGGGGATGAGGAGGTCGGCGCTGGTGAGCGTGATGTTTGCCATGTCGTGTGATCCTTCGGGGATGGTGCCGGCGGCGCGGCGGTTGTTGGGGACTAGCCCTCGTCGATCCGGCCCTCCTGGAGGGCCTTCATGATGTCGGCGCGGTGCTCCTCGTAGAACGAGGGGTCGGCCAACTGCGAGCGCTTGTACCGGACGGGCTGACCGGAGGCGCCGGGTGCGGCGCCGGGTCCTGCCTGGCCGGGGGTGCCGGTGACGGCGAGGTAGGGGCGCTCCGTGAGGAGGGCCGTGACGGCTTCGGTGACGCCGGTGGGCTTGCCATCGGCGTCGAGTGTGATCTTCGGACCGAGGATCTCGACGGTGTCCTGAATGCGGAGCCCGGCTGCCTGAGCGGCGGCGGTGAGCGCTGCGTTCACGACGAGCTCACGGTTCTGAGCGGCGAGAGTCTCGGTCCTGGTCTTGAGGTCGTCGCGCTCCTTCTCGATGCGCTGGGCCTCGGTGAGGTTGGCGGCGAGGGCGGCGTCGCGAGCTTCCTCGGCCTCACGCAACTGCCGCCGGTAGTTGGCGGCTTCGCGTCGTGCCTCGGCGAGCTCGGCGTCGGTCTTGCCTCCTGCCGGGGGCGCCTGGCCCTCCGGAGGTGTGCCCTGTGCCGGCGGGGCCGGCGGTGCGGGCGGTGCCGGTGGCGCCTGGCCGGCCGGCGGGTTGGTGGGTGCGGGGGGCGCCTGGCCTCCTGCGGGTGCTCCTGGCGCCGGCGCCTGGCCGGTCGGTGCGGATGCGGTACTGCTGACGTCGCTCACTGTAGGTGGCTCCTGTGGTGGTGGTGGCGGATTGCCGACGGTGGCCGGCGGGCGACATCGTAGAACGGTCGAGCTCGAGGTGAGGGTGAGGGTACGGTGAGCGGGTTCGTAACCGCGCCACATGTGGGCCCTCCGACATCGTCAGCGACGCGTCGGGGTGATGCCGGCGGCGGAGACGACGGCGCGGGCCCGGGCGGGGTCGGTCGTCGGGTCGTCGGGGAAGTCCTCGAGGGGGCCGAGCGGAACGATGATCGGGACGACGGGGCGACGTCGGACCATCCCACGGTTCTCGAGCTCGTCGGCGACCTTGTTGGGGTCGAGCTCCATCCCTCGAGCGAGACGGCGGCGCGGGTTGCTGGGTGTCATCGGTTCACCTTCGGGCCGGGCGCCGGCTGGCCGTAGTTGGGGAGGGCGCGGGTGGGGATCTTCTCGCCGGCGAGCTCGGCGGTGGCGATGATGCGGGCGTGGATCTCCTCGAGGGCGTCGGGGCCGTCGAGCTCCTCCGGAACGAGAGCGGCCAACCGTTCTCGATCGAGGGGCGACGCGTCGCCGGCGTCGATCCGGTACTCGAGGTCGAGGACTTCCTCGGCGTAGCTGTCGGGCGTCATCGTCCAGGGGGCAGGGCCGGTGCCGGCGCCACGGTAGGACGGGGCCAGCATCCTCGCGGCGTCGTCGGCGAGCTCCTGGGCGAGCTCGAGCTCCGCCGCGGTGGCGTGGCGGGCGGCGGTGTCTACCATCGTCCGGACGACGTCGACGGGATCGCGGCTCGAGAGGATCGACGTGGCGGGGACGTCGTGGGAGGTGTACCGGCCGATGAGCTCGTCGAGCTCGCGGGCGGGGATGAGGTTCGATGGCTTGCCGGCGGCGGCGCTCGCGGCGGCGTCGATCTTCCGTGTCTGGTGTAGGACGTAGTCGATTGCGTCCTCGCGGGTGGCGCCGGCGGGGAGCCGGCCGGATGCGAGGAGCTCGTCGGTGATGGCCTCGAGGTTGGCGCCGGCGCGGGTGCTGGCCTTCCCGCGTTGCCCTCGGCCCTGGCCCTTGCCGACCTGTGCGCCGTCGGACCACCACCGGTTCATCCGCTTCACTTCGGCTTCGCTCATGTCGTCGACGAACGACCACTCTTGACCGGCGACGGTGCCGTCGCTGTAGCGGCGTACGTAGACCTTGCCGTCGGCTCGGCGCTTGCCGGGGATGCGGCTGCCGTGGCCGACGTCCTCCCATTTCCCGGCGGGTGGTCGTGGGATGCCGAGGCCGGCGGTACCGAGCGCGTCCTCGTAATCGGCCCACGCCTGAGCCTTGGCGCGAACGGCGGCGTTCCGGATCGACTCTCGGTAGGCGGGGACTTGGGCGAGGTGCTCGCGGTACTCGGGGAGCGAGAGGCCGAGCTCGCGGGCTTCGTGGGTGTGCTGAACGTCGAGCTTCACGGCGCGGACGTCGGCTTGCGAGGGGCGGGGCGGGGCGACGATCGGCCGGCGGTCGATGCTCTTGTCGATGGGGCGAAGGGTGCGCATCGTGCCCCATTGGCCGTTGCTGCGCCGGCCGACCATGTCGTCGAGTGTCTGTCGGCCGTCGGCCCACAGTTCGTGGCGCTTCGGGCCGAGGATGCGGCGTTGTTCCTCGAGGGGCCGGGTGGCGAGGAGGGTGTCGCCGGTTGGGATCTTGTCGGCGCTGCCACCGGGGACGGCGGGGACCATCGTGCATCGGCAGTTCGGGTGGCCGTCGAGCGTCTCGGTGACGGGGTGGCGGGTGCCGTGCATCGCCCAACACACGGCGCACGTCCTCGAGTCGGCGGCGCTGAGCCATACCCACTCGTCGATTCCGGGCGCCTTCTCGAGGCGGGAACGGGTCGCTTCACGCTGGGCCCGGAGGAGCTCGGTGCGGGCGATCGTGTCGGCCCTCGAGCGGGTGAGTTCGGCGCCTGTCGCCATGACGGAGCGGGCGGCGGCGCGTGGGTTCTGTCCGGTGAGGAGCGCGGTGGTGAGGCGCTCCCTGACGGCGTCGGCGACGGTGCCGGGGATCGACTCGACGAGCTTGCGGAGCGGGGAGCCTTCGGCGTAGAGGGCGCCGGCGAGACGGCGGGCCGACTCGAGGTCTACGCGGGTGATGTTCGGGAGGGCTCCGAGCTCGGTGGCGAGCTCGAGCCCTCGGCGCGATGCGTCGCGGACGGCCGTGGTGAACGCATCGGGCGGGGCGATGCTGCGGCGCGCCATCTCGGCGGCGAGCTCGTGGGCCTGCTGCGCCGAGGTGGTGAGGCCGGCGAGGTCGAGCCGGCCGTCGGTGGTGTAGCGCTCGAGGTGCTGCTCGAGCTTGGCGGTGGCGCGGGCGGCGCCGGCCTCGAGGGCGCGGCGGTCGATGATGCTGGCGCGCGACTCGATGCGGTCGAGCTCGGCGAGGTGGGCCTTGACGGCCTTGGCGAGCTCGCTCGGGGTCTGCGGGGGCTTCCGTGGTGGCACGGGGCGACGCTACGCGGCGGGGCCGGCGTCGGGCTCCGGGGGCGGGTCCTGGGTGGCGGCGGGGTCGGTGTACGGCTCCGTCATCCGGTTGGCTGCGGCTGCGGCCTCCTCGGCGCGCTGCTCGGCCTCGTGGTCGGGGTCGAGCCCACGGGACCGGAGCGACGTGTCGCGGCTGACGCCGGCGGCTTGCTCGGCGGAGGCGGTCTGCCACACCTCGAGGTCGTTGGTGGGGAGGAGGTCGGGCCATTGGACGGTGGCGGTTCCCTGCCATCCGCCGAGGGCGAGGAGCCGGCGGGTGAGGTCGCGGATGAGTCGGCCGTAGGTGAGTCGCTTCTGTGACGTCGACTGCAACAACGGGGCGAACAAGATCCGGAGCGCGACGCCGGAGAGGGCGCCGGCGGCGTCGAGCCTGCCGGCGGCGACGGCTGGTACGCGGGCGTGCTCGCGGAACTGGTCGTGCAGTTCGCTGAGCCATCCGAGCGACGTCGACGCGCCCTCGGGGAGCTC
>ERZ650308.1895-NODE-1895-length-10522-cov-4.736028_pt1 | contig 10522 bp, 10 predicted proteins | sample MGYA00376244_ERZ650308 | MGnify/ENA primary metagenome ERZ650308 (study PRJEB26733, sample SAMN07839295) | wastewater metagenome | biome: small river; feature: stream; material: water | place: USA: North Carolina | collected 2016-04-26 ...
CGCCTTGTGTATTGTGCATCCAAGCGCCTGGACATTGAGGTGATAAAACATAAGCGCCATCGAAAATCGATTGGATGCCTTCTGAAGCATAATTGGCTGCTTTATTGCCTAAAAGGGGAACTGTCGGATCCATTCCACCTTCTCCACCGCCGTGAAGCCAGATGATTAATGGGGCTTTGTCTTTTTTTACTTTAGGTGTAAAAGTGGCGTAAGACATGGTTAGCTTATCATTGTATTGGTATTTACCAGTGAGATCAAATTGATCAACAAGAGGCATTATTTTGCCCGTTGAAGTATCCCAAACTTGTCCTGATTTCGTCTGAACGATCGTTAGAGAATAATCGACCCACACATTCCCTTTGCTACGTTGGTATTGGAATGGGGAGCTGATCGCAACTTGTGGTCCTACAGATAGGACAAGTGTGATATTTTTGCCCGTTTTTACGCGTTCGCCGTTCTCGTCTGAAACATAGGCAGTCACGATATCCCGCTGGTTAGTATCATCTGAAATAGGTCCCGTGTTTGATTTGCGACTCGCGAAGACGGTATAATCCGCCGCATTGACTTTAGACGTGGTGTCATTTAAAGCTAAAATGACTTTGTTGACACCAGCACCCCAGTCGAATCCTTCGACGACGATTTTATAGGTGCCAGTGGGTTTAGCATAGCCGCAAAATACCAGTAAGGCAAGTAGCAGCGTTAGTAAGGAGTACTTTTTCATATGAGGGAGGTTTAGTTAATACTTTCTAATAATTCTAAAGTTTTGCGTGTGGGTAATTCCTTGGTTTCGATGACCTTGTCTAGAATTTGCACCTTTTGGTCTTTGGCATTAAATGTAGGCCAAAACTCTAAACCAGCTCCATTCGGATTACCCGTCTTCGTGAAGTTCACCCAATAGGAGGACATTTTTTGGCTTAAAACCTGATCAATTGCTTCGAATGGGCGATTCACAGTATGCAAATTTGCATAGGCATACGGTACCTCGCCAGTGTGGAATGCACCATATCGAGTAGCCTCATCATATCCTGGTACGGCCCGGTTGAAGTTATATACATAAACCGGTGCTTTTCCTTGCATATTCTGTGTTTTAGCCCAGGTATGGACTTGTACCCCAAAACTCTCATCGCGACCTAGATCCAAAGAGCCATTTGGTCCATAAGCAGCCAAAACATCCGCTCCTTTTGCCCCAAATCTCTTTTCTAAGGTTGCTTTAAATACCTCAGGTTCTGCTGCCTTAGCACTCAATCGATCTTCTGAATTCCAACCCACTAAGATGGGAACGTCGTTTTGAAGATTTTTAGCATAAATTTCTGGCATGGGTAAGGGTAAAACAAAGCCATCAGAGTAGGGGGATGCATTTCCTCCAGCATTTTGGATAGCCTCGGCAGACAAGGCGCGCAATTCAGCTAGCGATTTTGCGCCTACTTTAGCCGCCCATTCTAAACCGTTATTTTCGGCTTGTGCTTTCTTGATAGCAGGTCTTAAAGGACTAGGTAACATGCTGGCACCGCTTTCAGCAATAGCTCCTTGAAAAAGACCTTTCGCTAAAGGTGAGGCGCATAAGAAGTTGACGGCAAAAGCTCCCGCAGATTGTCCCGCGATGGTCACTTGGTTAGGGTCGCCACCAAAAGCGGAAATATTCTCTTTTATCCATTTTAACGCCGCAATCATATCCAATAGCGCGTAATTTCCGGACGACCCATACGGTGCTTCTGCACTTAATTCAGGATGTGCTAGAAATCCAAAGATACCCACGCGGTAATTAATACTGACAAATACGATGTCTTTTTGGGCCATGTTTTCCCCGTCATAAATAGGGCATGCGGCCCCGCCACTACGGAATCCACCTCCATAGATGTAGACCAAAACCGCTTTTTTGCCCTTGTTCGTTTTAGGTGCCCACACATTTAAATAGAGGCAGTCTTCGCTGATAGGTGATTCAGGAATGAGGTATTCTGATGGCCAAAAAGCAAAGGGGACAGGTTTTCCTTGCATGGGACTAGGGCCGAAGGCTTTCGTCGCCTTAATCCCTTTCCAAGATTCCATGGGAGCAGGAGCTTTCCATCGCAAATCTCCCACTGGCGGTTTTGCGAAAGGGATGCCGAGGTATTTTGACACTTGGGTACTAGGATTAAACACTCCTTCAATCGATCCCTTGGTGGTTTTAATGATGGCGTCTTGGGCCACCAGATTCAAGGCTAAGCAGAGTAATAAGAGGGTCTTTTTCATATTAATAGGTTAATTCACATTTCTCTCCATCGCACATTTTGCGAATGTCGCCGGAGTAGATATTTTTCAAATCTGATTTCAGTAATTCACGCTTTTCTAAGGAGAGTTTGCGGAGTAATTTGCCTTCTGCGAATCTGCGCGTTTGGGTTTCGTTTTCCAAAATCAATCCCGGCACCTCAGTCAATTCCCCTTCTTCATTCTTTGCGGCCATTGTAAAATAGCAAGAGTTCGTGTGGGTAACGACCCCCGTTTTGGGCTTTAATGACTCTATTCGCATCCCAATAATCATCGTTGTTCTACCTACGTAATTAACGGATGCTTTTATAGAAACGAGATCTCCCACTTCCACGGGGTTAAAGAACTCTACTCCTTCTACCGCCACTGTAACGCAGTAATTACCACTGTGTTTTGCTGCACACACATAGGCGACCTTGTCCATCAAGGAAAGTAAGGTGCCTCCGTGGATTTTACCACTGAAATTAGCGAATGCCGGAATCATTAATTCGGTAATGGTGGTTTCCGAATCGGAAACGCGCTTAGGGGAGAGCATAGTTTGATAGGTTTACATTTATAAATATAGGGTTATATGGTCTTTTAATGTTAATTTATTTTTAGATTTAATTTATTAAACCTCTATTCATTGAAAACATACCTCTTATTGCTTCTCGTTTGGCTAGTGGAGCCACTATTCGCTCAGCATCGTTTCAGTAAAGTCTTGAAAGATACCCCAGGTGTTGTTTCATTTACCTTCAGAAATGAGTTTAGCAAGGATGTTCCGGGAACCTTGGATTTTATCAAAGAGATGGGAATACGAAACATGGAGTTTTCGAATTTGTTTGGTAAAACAGCCTCTGAAATGCGGGTATTATTGGATGCGAGAGGAATGGTTTGTACCAGTTTTGGGGTAAGTTATGATGCATTAACGAATAAAACAGAGGAGGTGATTCAAAATGCAAAGACGTTAGGTGCCACCTTTGTTAGGGTGGGGATGATTCCTCATAAAGGAGGATTTTCTGTTCAAGAAGCGGATGTAGCTGTGACTGATTTTAATCGGGTAGGCCAAAAATTAAAGGAAAGTGGCCTTGAATTCAGTTACCACAACCACGGCTATGATTTCGCTCCATATGAAACGGGCACGATGTATGATTATTTGATCCAACATACGAATCCAGACTTTGTTTCATTTGAAATCGATATCCTGTGGGTACATCAGTTTGGTCAGGATCCATTGGCTTATTTACAGAAATACCCTAATCGCTTCAAACTCATGCACGTAAAAGACTTGAAAAAAGGGATTCCTGTGGGGCTTGAAGTGAAAACTTCATCAGAAAATGATGTCCCATTAGGTACCGGTCAAATCGATGTGAAAGCCATTTTAAAACAAGCTCGAAAAAGCGCCATCAAGTATTATTATTTAGAGGATGAGCATTCGAATGCGCGAATGCAGGTTCCAATGAGTTTGGTGTTTTTAAAAGGATTATAAGCATTATTTAATTTGTTAACCCTTATGCTGATTTATATGAAAAGATTTCCTGGTCTAATTCGGATTATTCGCCTTATAAACCCGTAGAAAATTACCACCTAATACTTTGCGGATATCCTTGTTTGAATAGCCTCGAGCAATTAATGCTTGAGTGAAAAGTGGATAATCTAACACGGTTTTCAATTGTTTGGGAGCAGAATTAATTCCGTCAAAATCAGAACCCAAACCGACGTGGTCTACACCGATCAGTTGTACGATGTGGTCAAAATGCTTCATTAATTGCTCTAAATCAGGTTTGATAGCTTCGCTTTCTTTTGGATACTTGTCTGAAATGACGGTGAACACATATTCTGTTTGCATGCCAGTAGCCAGTAAGGAATCAATTTCAGCTGCGTGTTTTTTGCGAAAGGCAGCATCTTTTTGGAAAAAATCAACGTCTACGAAACCAGAAAAAAAGTTCAAGTGGATCACGCCTCCATTTTTACCAATCGCTTTAATTTGCTCATCCTTTAGGTTTCTAGAAACAGGACAAATGCTGTAGGCATTGCTATGTGAAGCGATAATTGGTTTCGTTGTTGTATTAATGACATCCCAAAACGTCGTTTCTCCTACGTGCGACACATCCACGAGCATGCCTAATTGGTTCATTTTTTGCACTACGGTTTTGCCAAAATCCGAGAGTCCCTTCTGCCCCTTGTAATTAGGATTCTTCTCATCTGCATGCGAGCTTGCCCAGCCTGGAGAATTATTCCAAGTCAGTGTCATATACCGCACTCCACGGTTATAAAATGTTTCTAATTTCTGTAAATCGTTATCAATCATGTGACCTCCTTCCACACCGAATTGGGCCACTAATTTGTGCTTTTTTAAGGCGCGCTGGATGTCTTTCCAAGATTGGGCAATCACCACTTTATCCGGATTCCTCGCAGCGACCGCATACAAACTATCCATCTCGCGCATAGCCCATGCATAAGGATTGACTTTTTCCCCATCACACCAAATCGAAAACAGCTGGTAATCCACCCCGCCCTTTTTAAATCGCGCTAAATCCGAGTGATTTATCCCCGTCAAATCTTGATCTAATTGCACTTTCTTTTCAATACAAGCCGTCAAACAGTCATTGTGTGTGTCGACTAAAATGGATTTGAAATGGATGTCCTGAGCAAAGGCTACAGTAGATAAGAATAGGAGGGGGAATAAGTATTTCATCGGTTAAAGGTTTATATGAAATTATCAGTTTTAATTGGTTTAAGCAACTTTGAACTAGCTACTTTCGGGTGTGGAAAAAAACATGTACATCATTGCAGGTTGTAATGGAGCTGGTAAAACGACGGCGTCTTTTACTATTTTGCCCTATGTGCTCAATTGCCGTGAATTTGTGAATGCGGATGAAATCGCGAAAGACTTATCTCCTTTTCATCCGGAGTCGGTGGCTTTTGAAGCTGGCCGCACTATGTTAAATAGAATTGAAAGGTTGATGGAAAGAGAGGATTCCTTTTCTTTTGAAACTACTTTGGCAGCTAAATCATATCATTCGTTGATTCGTAGGGCTAAAGAAAAGGGCTTCAAAGTGGTTCTGTTGTTCTTTTGGCTTAGATCTGTTGAGCTTGCCAAAGTCCGGGTGGCCACCCGCGTTAAAGAAGGTGGACATAACATTCTTCCAGATGTAATAGAAAGGCGTTATAAATCAGGCATTAATAATTTGTTTCGTATATATTTGCCATTAGTAGATGAGTGGTTTCTATATGATAATTCCGATTTAGTTACAGAATTAATTGCTGAAAAGAATAAAGAAAATTTAATAATTATTTATTTCGTAGAAAAATGGCAAATACTAAATCAAGTCAAGTGAGAAAAAACATGACTACTGCAGAAAAGTTGGAGATTGGCATGAAACTCGTAAAAGCCGATCTAATCGCCTACAAAAAAGCGAAGAACTCACCATTAGTCGTGATGCAAGGTGATAAAATCGTCTATATAAAACCGGATGAAATTCCTGAATAATATCCTTTATTCGATGAAAAAAATACTACTATTCTTTTTGCTAGGCCCATTCCTGGTAAACGCACAACAAAAATCAACAGACGAGGATCAAATCAAAGCACTTGTTTTAAAAACCTTTTCTGCGATGAAATCCGTTGATTCTGTAATATTGAAATCGTGTTTTACGAGCAATGCTTTGTTGCAGATTAGCCAAGTGAAGCCGGAAGGAAATGTAATCCGAGACGTGCCAGCAGCAAAATTTATCCAAAATGTAATGACCAGAAAGCCGGGTGACATGGATGAACGTGTGCTTTCTTGGGGGCCTATTTTAGTGGATCATGAAATGGCGACGGCCTGGGTTCCCTATGAATTTTATCTCAATGGGAAGTTTACTCACAAAGGCGTGGATGTGTTTTTATTTGTCAAAATTGGGGATGAATACAAAATTCAAACGCTGATGTACAATATGCAGAAATAAGGTCTAACGTCAAAATAACCTGAATCAAGTTAAACTCTCGATTTCCCCCCTTCCCGGATACCAATGTCAAATGTAAATGCTATATTTCATTTTTAAACCAACCTATTTATTATGAAAACAAAAACATTGGTCAGCAAAATGTATGCCTTCGGGATGCTTTTTGCACTGCTTTTCATGGGCATGCAATCCTATGCTCAAGAAATTGCAAACTTTAGAAGAGCCGTTATCGTGTCTCCTGAAGTGGGGGAGAAAACGGTTACTTTTCGAATTTCGGCTCCTAAGGCTAAACTAGTTCGCTTGTATGGATCTTGGATGAAGAGCTTTGATTCATCTACGAATATGCTGAAAGATTCTGTGGGAACTTGGTCTGTGTCTGTCCCTAAGCCTGCCGCGGAGTTGTATACGTACAGCTTTATCGTGGATGGGATGAATGTGAATGATCCTAATAATATTTTCTTACAACGTGATGGGGTTCGTTATTTGAGCGTTTTGTTGGTACCTGGTGAGGTAACCGCAAATTATGTCGAAGCGAATCAACGTGGGAATTTGAAGAAGGTTTGGTATGATTCACCTACCATTGGAACGAATCGACAAATGTATGTGTACACGCCTTATGGCTATGAAACGTCTACGCAGAATTATCCTGTATTGTATTTATTGCATGGTGGGGGAGGCGATGAGGACGCTTGGAGTACGATGGGTCGTGCCGTTCAAATTTTGGATAATTTAATCGAGAAAAAGCAAGCTGTACCTATGATTTGTGTTATGCCAAATGGTAATCCGGGTCAGCAAACGGCCAAAACCGCTTTGATGGAAGAAAAAGTATATGATCGCAATGATCCGAAGTTTCAAAACTTGTATATCACCAGTATCGTCAAAGATATCATTCCCTATGTTGAGAAAAATTTCCGGGCTATCCCTACGGCTGATGCGCGCGCGGTAGCTGGACTTTCGATGGGTGGTGCGCACACGATGAGTGTGACGAATGAATTTCCAGGTACGTTTAATTACATCTGCCCATTGAGTATTGGCTTGCGTACGATTACGCCGGAAGTGGAAGCGAAAATGCAAGGGGTCAAAAAAGCAGGCTATAAATTATATTGGTTTGCCTGTGGAAATGAAGATTTTCTGTGGGATATCGCCAAAAGCACAGATGCTGCTTTAACGAAAAACGGATTACAACATACCTTTTTTGTGAGCCCAGGAGGGCATACGTGGGCTAATTGGAGAGTTTATTTGAACACTTTTGGGAAATTACTCTTTAAATAATTCTGTTAAAACCTCTATTAAATCTGAATTCAAATGAAAAAGAAATTTATATTTTCAACCCTATTTATGCTAGTTGGCCTAGCTGCTTTCGCACAGGAATTAGCGAATTTTCAAGCACCTAAGCCCATTATTTCACCTGAAATAACTGCGACAGAAGTCAGTTTTCGTATTTCACAACCCTACGCAGACACCGTAAAAGTGTGGGGCTCTTGGATGTCAAAACCAGGCGATGCGGTATTGATGAAAAAAGATAAGTCAGGACTTTGGTCTGCGACGATTGCAAAACCTACATCGGAACTCTATACCTACAGTTTTATTGTGGATGGTTTAGCCGTGAATGATGGCAATAACATTTTAATGCAACGTGATGGAACGCGCTATTTAAGCGTTTTATTGGTTCCAGGTGAGGCTACTGCCCATTATTACGAAGCAGGTAAGCGTGGAAATTTATCACAAGTGTGGTATGATTCTCCTACCATTGGTGTGAACCGCCGCATGTTTGTCTATACTCCTTATGGCTATGAAACGAGCAAAGAGAAATACCCTGTTTTGTATTTATTGCATGGAGCAGGAGGGGATGAAGATGCCTGGAGCACGATGGGTCGCACACGCCAAATCATGGATAATTTGATCGAAAAAGGTTTAGCTAAGCCTATGTTAGTAGTAATGCCCAATGGCAATCCAGGTCAACAAGCGGCTAAAACGTCCCTATTACCTGAAAAAGCCTATGATCGTGCAGATCCCAAATTCGCAGATTTATATGTGAACAGCATCATAAACGACATCGTACCCTATATCGAGAAAAACTTCAAAGTAATTGCCAATCCTAAATCGCGTGCGATTGCGGGCTTGTCGATGGGAGCGGGTCATACGATTCGTGTGACGAATCTGAATCCAGGCTTTTTTCAGTACATCTGTCCATTGAGTAATGGAATTCGCATGCCAGATGATAAGTCCAAAACAGAATACAATCAGCAGTTCCAAGGCTTGAAAAAAGCAGGTTATAAATTGTATTTCTTAGCCTGCGGTGATACCGATTTCTTAATTGAGCCCGCTAGATTATTGGACAAAACTTTGACAGACAACGGCTTAAAACATACGTTTTTTGTTAATTCCGGAGGTCATACGTGGGCTAACTGGAGAATCTATTTGAATCATTTTGCACCCTTGTTGTTTAAGTAATTGGCAAAACGATTTGAAAAGAGAACCCCACTTTTTAAGGTGGGGTTCTTTGTTTTTAGAGAGGGGATTTAGCTAGACTATTTCTGTTTAACACGCTAATCAATAATTTTTTAACCGTTTCCATTTCCTCTGCTTTGCTTGAGGCGACGAATAGGGTTAAACTAGCAAGAGCTTCATTGCTGATGATAGACTGGTTTGTGGAATTGAAAAGCAATTCGTTTTTGTCCAAAAATAATAAAAAACATGCCGCCGCTATTCGTTTATTCCCATCCACAAAGGCGTGGTTTTTGATGATTAAATACAATAAAATGGCTGCTTTTTCCTCTATAGACGGGTAGACCTCCACATCACCAAAATTTTGCATGATCTGATGTAATGCACTGTCAAATCCTCCATCTTTTAATTTTCCGAATAAATCAGAATGAAAACCCTGCCGCATTTGCTCCACTAATTCGGAATATTCTATTAGGGTAGGATAGGCGATAATTTTTTTGTGATTACCCTTTGTGTCTAAGGTTTCATGGTCGAAATCATCCAGCAATTGTAATCCTATACTAAACCGATGGAGCCATTCATAACCAGTAGACGACAATGCTTTATCTTCTATAGCTCTGCTGAGAATTCGGACTCCATCGTGTAACACTTCAATTTCTTTATTCTTTTGCTCTAAACGTTTTTCGTTGATGGCTATTCCCTCTATCAAGAAATCTTTTAATCGTTTCGTCGCCCATTGGCGGAATTGGGTTCCTCTTTTTGAGTTTACGCGATAGCCTACTGATAAGATGGCGTCAAGATTATAATAATCGACTTCATAAGTTTTGCCATCTGTTGCAGTTGTTGCATTTTTTGCAACAACTGAATCACGAATTAATTCTTCACTCGTGAAAATGTTTGAAAGGTGTCTCGAAATAACTGATTTATCCTTTTCGAATAAGGTTGAAATTTCATTTAAGTTTAGCCAAAAAGTATCACCTACAAAGTGTACTTCTAATTCTGTACTTCCGTCTGGAGAAGTATAAATCTCTATCTGATTTTCCATTTTGTTTTTATTAGTGGTTATAATAATTCTATAAAACTAGGCGGAATTATGGGAGAGTAAATAGCTGCAGGATTCGATTATCAGTTAGTTGATAATTAGCTTAATAACCCAATGTCTACAGTTTTGACTGTCTGAAAAAGGGGGTACTTACATGGTTTCTGTGGTCCCTAGTTGACTTGATTCGTATTCAAATGAATCTTAATTGACTCAAAATCGATCCGGTTTAATCTGTTTGATATTTTTAGATTTTCGGAACTGATTAGAGTCTGTTGAAATCAGTGTATTGTGCTCTCTTATTTGCTACTTTCATTTCTTAGAAATGGGGCTTTGTTTTTAATTTTAAATATAAAAATTACAATTGTTTAATTTGTAAATGTAAAATGTGTAAATTTGTTAATTGTTCACAACTTATTGATTTATAGTGTATTTATTAAATAACTTGTTAATTGTTACTTATTAATATTGTTAATTAATTGTAAAATCTAATTCAAATGTCTACTGCAACATTTAAGCATTTTGACTTGAAGTTAATTGAGCCAGATTTTGGCTCAAGTTTAACTGATTTAATAATCGAGTTGGATTATTTACGTAAGAAAGAATTAGGAGGATCTACGCACCCTAAGGTATTTTTTCAATTAAAGAATATCTTTCATAAATTAGAAAGTATTGGTTCAGCTAGGATTGAAGGTAATAATACAACTATTGCTGAATATATGGAAACAAATCTTTCTGATAAGAAAGAACCCTCAGAAGGTATAAAGGAAATCCAGAACATTGAGAAATCGATGGCATTTGTTGAAGAGAGTATTGCCAGCCAGCCCATAAACAGAGCCTTTATTAGTGAAATGCATAAGATGAT
>ERZ650308.1896-NODE-1896-length-10521-cov-5.863558_pt1 | contig 10521 bp, 22 predicted proteins | sample MGYA00376244_ERZ650308 | MGnify/ENA primary metagenome ERZ650308 (study PRJEB26733, sample SAMN07839295) | wastewater metagenome | biome: small river; feature: stream; material: water | place: USA: North Carolina | collected 2016-04-26 ...
ACCCTGCAATGCCGTTGGGTTTTGCGCGCCTGCTGCCGGCGGCTCGACCATTTTGGATGTGACTACCGATTGATGCGACGCGCCGACCATATTCGTCCCGTCGCGAACATGGTCCGACGGTGACGTGACTTGAGCGGAGTCTTCAAGCGGCGCCACCGCGCGCCAGAACTTGTCCGGCGCCTGCCCGAACGGATTCCGCGTCTCCGGCTTCGGATTGCCCGGCCACCCCTTCGGCGTGTAGCAGCCGGCGCAAAGGCCCTTCGACTCCTTCGATCGTGGCCCTCCGCACTTCGTGCATGTTTTGGCGACGGTGCTGCCGACCTGGCCCTCGCACAGGGTGCCTGCGCCGTCGCCCGAGGGCGTCCCTTCCCTCGTTTTCGTGATCTCGTGACTCGCCATCCGTGCCCGCGGCGCGTCGGGCTTCGCCGCCGACCTGGCCGCCATGCGCCGGTTGCGGACCTCGGCGGCCAACCCGCGCACCATCGCCGCCGTCAGCTTCTCGGTCGCGCCGTTGAGGCGGTACATTCCATCGTGGCGGCGGATGACCTTGCCGTCGGAGGCAAGAAGCGCAATGTCGTCGGCGAGGTCACCGTAGGGCGAGCGGGCGGCGGTCATTGCGGCCTCGCCTTCGGCCACAGCTGCTCGTAGGCCCACAATCCACAGGCGCCAGCGTCGGCTTGATGGTCGTCCGCCACCTTCCAGTTGAGGTCTGTCATGGCGGCGCGAACCATCTGGTCTTTTTTCGCTAGCCTGGAGCCAGTGAGCGTGATCTTCGCCTGCTCGACAGGGCAGGCAATGCAGCGCATCCCGGCTTTGTGCGCGAACATTTGCACCACAGTGCAGAGGCCCCAGAGCAGAGTGAGCGTGTCCATAGTGGTGGCGAGGTCGCCGGACTTGCGCGGCAAGATGGGGCGCTCGTAGGCGATCGCGTCGAACGAGTGCAGCGCGAGCATGTCCGAGAGCCATTCGTAGAGCCGCGCGAACCGGCGGCCTTGTTCGCCTCCAAACGCTGGCGGCAACTTCTCTGTCCCGAACGTCGGTGGGCTCCCGCGCTCCATCAGCGCCCACCCGCAGGTGGTGCTCAGGTCCAAACTGAGGAGGCGCGGCACACTCATGGAACGTGCCTCCACGTTTCACGATTCCTCACTCGGTTTATAGTCGAGGGGTTGACGTTGAATCTCGCTCCGACGATCAGGCTGGAGCGAAAGTCGGCCCTGATTTCCCTGACTACAGATTCGGTCAGCTTGGCCTTGTGGTTACGCTCCCCTTTGGGCTGGCGTCCGCGCCCCTTCCGTTCACGATCGCGGTTGTTGTCGGTGTGGGTACCGACGAACAGATGCGTTTCCTCTATGCAATTGCGGACGTCACAATGGTGGCAGATCAGCATGCCGTCCGGGACCGGGACGCCGTTCGTCTCTTCCCAAGCGACGATGTGAGCGCGGCGGTTGCGATTTCCGGTCCACATGATTCCGTAGCCGCCGCCGTCGATCGCTCCCAGCCACAGTCGACAACCGCTCGGGCACGCCTGGCTGAAATGCACCAGGCGCTCCTTGAGCGTCGGGCCGCTTTCGACCAGGTAGCGCATCAGTGCGCCGCCTCGCCGTTGCCGCGGCCGAGCGTGGCGGCGATCGTGTCCTGGCCCGCCTGCCAGCCGTTGTTAAAGGCGAACCAGTCGGGAGTGCCGGGGCTGTAGGGATTGCTGTCCCGATCGGCACCCTCGCGGCCCGCCTGCTCGCCCTTGGCGGTGGCATCCGGCTTCGCGCCGTCGGCGTCGGGTTCTTCGAACAACGACCACTGCGTCCCGAGCGGGCTGCCCATGATCTTGAGATACCGGCCGACGTTGCGCTGCTCCGAGACGACCTCGCCCATCGCACGCTCGGCGATGCGGAAGGCAAGCTTCAGCGAGTCGATGTCGACGCCGTCGCCCTTGGCCACCTTGTACCGGTTGCGCAGGACGCCCTGCAGCTCCGCTGCCTTGTCGCGAGCCTCGCGCCACTCGATCTCCGACGCCTTGATGAGATCGATGTGCCGCGCGATCGTCTCGGCAGGCACCTCGCCGCTGTTGTGGCCGGCCTTTGCGTTCTTCTCGGCTGCCGACCTGGCGATCCGCTCGAGCGCCTCTTTGTCGGCGTCGGGCCCGGCAAAGTCTGCGTGATTTGCGGCGCGTCGGTTGCTTCTTGGTTTCGCCATCTGTGTGGCCTTTCAGGTTGAGGGGTTTGACCGGTGACCGACCGGCGGCGGCTACGTGCGTGCGGCGATCACCGCATCCGCGATGCTGTCGATGCTGGCGTCCGGCTTCAGATCCATCGCGCCCATCTGGATGTCGAATGCCTCCTCGACCGCGATCTCGATCTCGACGACATCGAGGCTGTCGATCGTGCCGGCGCCGATTTCCTGCCCCTTGAGCGGCCGGTCGTGCGCGATCTCGCCCGGTGCAGCGCCGGTGACGAACTGCACGCGGGAGACGATGCGGGCGATGATGGCGGGGCGGGTCACTGGTCGGCCTTTCGTAAATGGCCGGCGGCGGCCGTCGGTGTGGGGTCGACGACCGCCGCCTGGGTTGCTGCGGGAGGGTGCGCCGCAGCAGCCGTTTGGAAATACGCGGTGACGGCGTCGTGCGTCGCCTTGAGCGCGGGGTCGGCCGCCATGTGGTCGGCGGCGTGCAGGAGCCCGTGCAAAATGGTGGTGTGGTCGCGCCGGAACATGCGACCAACCTGCGTCGTCGACATGCCGGTGATCTCGCGCACCAGCTTGAAGCAGACGTGGCGGGCGTGCGACTGCTGCCGCTTCCGGCATGGGGAGACGAGGTCGGCCACCGTCAGCGGCTTCTCGCAATTGTCGCTGTAGACCGCGCAAAACTTCGCCATTACGTCGGCAGCCTTGCGCTGCGGCGGGCTGTCAGCTCGAGCTACGACGACCTTCGGCTCGACAGGCCGCCAGACGGGCGCCGCCATCACGCGATCATGCCGAGCGACGTGGCGCGGGAAGCGGAGACGGGTGGCCTGTATCTCCGCGGCGATGCCGAGCGCCTCTCTCATGCCGCCCTCCGTCCGGCCCCATCGGCGGGGCGGCGGCGCTTCGGGCGGGCGGGCGCCGGCTCTGGCGTCTCGTCGTAAAGGTCCGGCCGCAGCAGGCGGCGCGGGATGCCGGTTGCCTTCTCGATGGCGACCACGCGCTCGGCCGGGACGCGATCCCATTGTGACAGCGCGGAATCGCCGATGCCGATTGCGCGCGCCAGCTTGCGCGCTCGGCCATGTTCAGCTTTGAGGTATTCGCGTAGGGCTTCCATGGCGGCGATGATAGGCGTGATATAAATCTTTAGTCAATTGCAAATATTCTCTTGACCTCAAACTTTAGCCCGGCTTATTCTTCGCCCCGTTACCACACCGGCGCCGCCCAAGGCGCCTGACGGGAGCAGGATATGCCGACCGCCACGAAGAAACCCCGCAAGCCAAAGAAGGCGCGCGCCGCCGCAGTTGTAGCGGTGGCATCCGAAGAAACCATCGTCGCTTTCAAGGGCTTCGATAAGGACTTCCAGTGTCGCGGCTTTCAGTTCGAGGTCGGCAAGACTTATGAGCAGGCCGGGACCATCGACTGCTGCTCAAACGGCTTCCATGCCATCACCGGCTCGCCCTTCGACATCTGGGACTATTACCCGGTCGTTGCTGATGACGGCTCGCTAAGCCGATATGCCGAGGTAACGCTTGCCGGGGCCACCGACCGTCAGAGCGACAGCGAAGACAGCAAGATAGCTGCGGCCAGGATCACGGTGGATGTCGAAATCAGCCTCCCGGACTTTATCAGGCGCGCCGTCGCATGGGTAGTCGATGCCACCAAGGACAAGGGAGACAACTCCAGCGGCGACTCCGCCCAGATCGGTTCCAGCGGCGACTACGCCAAGATCGGTTCCAGCGGCCACTACGCCAAGATCGGTTCCAGCGGCCACTCCGCCAAGATCGGTTCCAGCGGCGACTACGCCCAGATCGGTTCCAGCGGCGACTACGCCAAGATCGCGGTCGAAGGCAACAATTCGGTCGTGGCCTCCGCAGGCATTGCCGCAACCGTGTCCGGCCCGGACGGCACTTGGGTTTCACTCGCCGAGTTTGACCGTACCGGCAAGTGCATCGGCTTCGCGACCGGCTGCATCGGCACGGACGGCTTGCTCCCCGGCGTCAGCTATCGCGCGCAGGACGGCAAGCTCGTCGCCGCCTAACGAAGGGACGGAAACACACCATGGACACCGCTTTCATTCAAAAGCGCATTGACGCTCTTTCAAACGCCATGACCGCCAAGGGGCTACGGCAGGCTCACGCCTGCTGCGATGTCCGCTCGAACGCCGAGCCACAGGTTTACATTCGCTGGAAGCCAGCCTCACTGCGGGGAATCGATCGTTATTCAAGCGACGAATACCGGTTCTACACCGGCCCAATCGCCGAGATGATCGACAAGGCCGACGCCTTCGTGGCGACGCTCCCCGACGCGGAAAAGGCCAAGCTCACCGAGTTCATGAGCGCTCTCGGCAGTCTGATCGACATCGGCCGCGAAAGCAACATCGACGTGGACTTCGTCAACCCTCTCATCAAGACGATGGAGAAGCTGTCGAAGAACGTCCTGACGGACCAGCGGGCAGCCTGACATGCGCGCCTCAACCCTTTCCATCACCGGCCAGATGATCGCCGAAATCGTCGCTCCGCAGCCCAAGGTTGCCCAGCTGGTTTACGTCGCCAAGACCAGCTTCCCCGGCCCGATCTACACGGTTCTCGTTTTCCCGGCCGGCTCCAAGGAAGGCCGCAACTGGGAATGCCGGGAAGGTCAGCTTGAGCTTCTTCGGAAGGGCTACAGCCCAGAGGAACTGGAGCTTCTGGAAGTGGAGGACGAGTGATGGCCGCCGAATACCTCCTGTTGAAGTGGGGAACCCTCAAGGGGTGGAAGGTTGAGAGCGAGGCCTGCTTGGCTGCTCTTCGCAAGTATCACGATGGCAGTGTCTCAATGAATGCTGCGATGCAGCGAGATAGCGCCGGTCAAAAGCAGGCGCTCTGCGAGCTTATCGACGCCATCGACGGCGACATTACCAACGACTGGTCAGGCGACCGGATGACTAAGGACGAGGCGAAAAAGTACGTCCTCGAATACGAGCGCTGAGCCATGACCGTCACTCGTTGCATCACCCTTGTCCTGTTTTGCATGGCCGTCGCCGGCTGGCTTGAGAACCCTTTGGTTGGAGGGATGTGATGGAACAAACCGCACTTATGCCAGGGCAGGTCGTCCAACTTTCTCCGACGGACTGCAAAAACAGGATGCTCGGCGCATGCTTCATGATCGTCACCGAGCCGAAGTCGTTCGGCGCACAAGGCTACGTTCAAGCCTTGGGTAAGGACGGCGAGATTGGCGGGCAGGCCTTCTACCGCGCCACATGGCCCGAAATGGAGCTTGTCGGCGAGGCAGTTTGGACCGTCGCGCCATGACCTCAACCCTCCCCCAGGAGCCGAGAGTTGTCGAGCGCGAGCGCATCCTTCGCGACCTCGAATTCATCCTCAAAACTGAGAGCAACCGCGAGGCCCGAGCGGTGGCGAGGCGGCTCTATCTCGACCTCACCGAACCCCGGAAGGAAGCGGCATGAACACCGTAGCACAGGCGCTTGTTGCGCGCGACGAAAACGACGTTCCGGTTCACTACCGCGAGCCGGCGACGGTCACGCCGATGACAATGATCGATCGGGCGCTGGCGACAGGCGCGGCCGCCGAGACACTGGAGAAGCTCCTGGCGCTTCAGGAGCGCTGGGAAGCCAACCAAGGCCGCAAAGCCTTCGATGAGGCGATGGCCGCCGCGAAGGCCGAAATCCCGACGATCCGCAAGAACCGCACGGTGGACTTCACGTCCAGCAAGGGCCGCACTCACTATAAGCACGAAGACCTTGCCGAGATTGCGGCGACGGTCAATCCGATCCTCGGAAAGCACGGCCTGTCCTACCGCTTCAAGACCACGAACGCGCCAAACGAGCCAATCACCGTCACCTGCATCATCACGCATCGGCTCGGCTATTTCGAGGAAACGACACTTTCCGGCCCGCGCGACGACAGCGGCAACAAGAACGCGATCCAGCAAGTCGGGTCCACTCTCACCTATCTTCAGCGGATGACGCTGAAGGCCGCGCTTGGCCTTGCCGCCGCCGAAGATGACGACGGGCAGAAGTCGGACGCAGAAACGTCGGGGCCGATCAGCCAGGACCAGACTGCAAAGGTGCTGGCGCTGATTGAGGCGACAGACACCGATATCGAAAAGTTCTGCCGGTACTTCAATGTTGAGGCCGTGCCGAAGCTCACGGCTTCGCAGTTGCCGCGTGCGTTGGCCTTCCTCGAAAAGAAGAGGGCCGGCAAATGAACGAGATCGTCGCTATCACGAACCTGAACCCTGTCGCATGTCTCACTGACGGCAAGGCTTATTCCGAGTTCTACAAGTCGATCAAGGCGCAACTGGCTGACTTCATCCCGGACGTATCGACAGAACGCGGGCGCAAAGAAATTGCGTCGATGGCCTACAAGGTGACGCGGTCCAAAACAGCCATCGACGACGCTGGCAAAAAGCTGAACGAAGACGCGCGGACGAAGATCAATGCCGTTGACGCTCAGCGACGGAAAATCCGCGAAGAGCTTGACGCTCTAGCGGAGGATGTTCGCCGGCCGCTGACCGAATGGGAGACAGAAGAAGAAGCACGAACGCGAGATATCGAGGACGCGCTTAGCACTATGCTCGCCCTCGAAGCCATCCCGCATGGCGCCGGCAGCGCCGAGATTCGCCGCCGCTGGGAGGAACTTTCGGCTTCCGAGGTTGACCCGGACGTATTCCGTGACCGCCAGACGGAGGCCGTCACGCTGAGGCAGCGGGTGCTAGATGTGCTCGCGTCGGCGTTGGACAAGGCCGTCCAGCACGAAGCTGACCAAGCTGAACTCGCTCGCCTGCGCGCCGAACAAGAGAGGCGAGAGCGCCTAGAGCGCGAGGCGCGGGAGGCCGAAGCCCGGCAGCGCGCCGAGGATGAACGTCGCGAACGCGAAGCGTCCGAGATAAGGGCCCGCGAAGAAAGGGCCGCGGAGCAGGCTCGGCTCGCCGCTGAAAAAGCGGCCAAGGCCGAACAAGATCGCGTCGAACGTGTAGCCGCCGAACGTGTAGCCAAAGCAGAGGCGGAAGCCCGCGCCATCCGTGAAAAGGTTGAGCGCGAGGCGCGCGAACGGGACGCGGAGGCGGCCCGCCTAGCTCAAGAGCAAGCCAAGCGCGACGCCGACCGACAGCACCGCAGCACCGTTTTGGCCGCCGCAAAGAAAGCCATCATGGATCACGGGCCGTCAGAGCCGGTCGCGAGGGCCATTGTCCTCGCCATCGTCGCCAACGAGGTCCCCCACGTTTCGCTGAGGTTTTGAAATGGACCAGCGCTCCACCGAATGGTTCGCCGCCCGTCTCGGCAAGGTGACGGCTTCGCGCATTGCCGATGTCTGTGCCCGCACCAAGACAGGCTGGGGTGCCAGCCGCAAGAACTACATGGCCGAACTGGTCGCCGAGCGGCTGACTGGCGAGCGTGTCGAGGGCTTCACCAACGCCGCGATGCAATGGGGCACGGACATCGAACCGCAGGCCCGACTTGCCTATGAATTGCAGCGCAACGCGACCGTTTTCGAGACTGGATTTGTCGCGCATCCGTCCATCGCGGAGACCGGCGCCAGCCCAGATGGCATGGTCGGCGATGACGGGCTAGTCGAGATTAAGTGCCCAAATACCGCCGGCCATCTGGAAACGCTTCTCGGCGCAACGATGCCGGAAAAGTACTTTCTCCAGATCCAATGGCAGATGGCCTGCACCGGACGCCAGTGGTGCGACTTCGTGTCATTCGACCCGCGCCTGCCGGAGTCCATGAGCCTCTTTATCGACCGCGTGAAGCGGGACGACACGGCCATCGCGGCCATCGAAAAGGACGTGATCGACTTCCTCAACGAGCTTCGCCTGACGGTCCACCGCCTGCGCTCGAAATACGAGCCGGAGACGGTGGAGAAGGGCGATCTGCTGTTGATGGCGGGCTAGTTGCGCAATGGCCAAGATCAATCCGATGCCGCAGATGACCACCCCGATCCGTCTCCGGTACGAAGGTGAAGGCGATTTCCGCGTCCTGTCGAACTATTGGGCAGCGCGGGCCGACAAGGATTTCGTCGTCGGCGAAGTCTACCAGATGGTAGAGGAACCGGAGCATTCCGACGCCTCGCGCGGGCACTACTTCGCGGCTCTCAAGAACGGCTTTGACAGTCTCCCCGACGAACTACGGGACGAATATCCGACCGTTGAGCACCTTCGGAAGAAGGCTTTGATCCGCAGCGGCTTTCGCGACGAACGCGACCACGTTGCCGCGAGCAAGGCGGAAGCCGAACGGCTTGCGGCTTTCATTCGCCCCATGGACGCTTACGCCATCGTCATGCCGGTCGGCAGTGTCGTCCGGGTTTGGACCGCCAAAAGCCAAAAGAAGCGCGCTATGGGGCCGAAGGAATTCCAGGCGAGCAAGCAGGCGGTGCTTGACTACGTTGATGGCCTGCTCGGCGTGGATCACGGCGCAACTGAGCGGAGCGCGGCATGATCCGCACCATCCTCAACTGGTGGCGCAACCGCGCCTTCCGCAAGCAGATGCACAGGGCTGTTCCAAAGCTATCGGAACTGGACCGTCAACTCGCCGAGTGCAGGAAGCACCACAAGGCAGGCTCAGCCCGGATCATCAGGGAGAAGAAACGAGCCGTCCACATGGCATTGGCCGGTGGAAAGACGCGGTTGAAGGTGGAGAGCCGGTGATGGCAATGACGAAAGCCGAAAAAGAGCGCATGGAGCGCTTAGAGCGCGCCGCGGCGGCTGCCCTGTATGTGCTTGAGGGTATCGCCTACCTGCACGACTTTAATGGAGAGTTCGCGAATTGCGACCCTCTGTGCGGCGACAGCATCTGCGATGAGTGCGGATGCTTCGACCACAAGCGACACGACATCAGGGAGTCCCTCCTTCCCAAAACGCTTAATGACTTCGGCTACCCGGAGATCGGCGAGATATACCCGGAGGCAGGGTGATGCCCTCCTTCGCCATCAAGCGCCCCGGCTCTGCGTTCTCCAACGCGCCTGCAAAGGGACAGAAGCGCCCTCGCAAACACGATGATGCTCACCTTCGCTGGATACGCACTCTCCCGTGCGTCATTTCAGGGAAGAGGCCTGTAGAGGCAGCGCACGTCCGCTATGCCGATCCGGTCTACGGAAAGCGGCTCTCCGGTGCCGGCGAAAAGAGCGACGACCGCTGGACGCTTCCCCTCAGTCCAGAATTGCACCGCGCTCAACATGATGCCGGCGATGAGCGCCTGTTCTGGGCACGCCACGGCATAGACCCGCTCAGGGTAGCACTCGCACTGTTCGGCGTCACTGGCGATGACGAGCAAGCTGAACTGATCCTGTCGGCTGCAAGAGCGGCAGCCCGTTCCCTCACCAAGGACACTCTATGAACCAGACAGCGCTTGAGGCGGCCCTGCTGCCATGCCCGTTTTGCGGCGACCCGATGGAGTTGCAGCACACAGTCATTCGCCACACTGAATATGTGGCCGACTGTCCGATATCGAAGATGTCGATGGACAGCTTATATCGCGACCGCTGGAACCGCCGCTCTCCCGCTCCCGCCCCTGCGGAGACCGAGGAAGATCGTGCCCTCGCGAACTTCGACAAGATCGCAGACAGCTTCTTCGCTTTAAATGATGCGGTGCTGTCCGCCCCTGCGTCCCCTTCCCCAGCTACGGTCGGCCTCTGCCGGCGATGCAAAGGAACCGGCACCGAAGCCGACTACGCTGGCTTGGATATGCGGTGCGTCGAGGTTGCATGCTCCACCTGCGCCGGTACCGGCCGCGCCCCTTCCCCTGCTACGGGAGAGGCGTAGATGCTGACGAAGGCGCAACGAAAGATACTGCGCACTGCTGACGAGAGAGACGGCATCGCCTGTTTCGGACCGCTTAGGCAGAGCGAGCGCGTCCTTTTAGGCCGGGGATACCTCACCGTCGAACGCGACAAAGGGGGTTATAGGCGCATCACCGAAGCCGGCCGTCGCGCTCTACAGTCAGAGGAGCGGGACACCAATGGGGAGGCGCGGCCATGAGCGAAAAGGCCCGTATCCTCGCATTGCGCAATGCGATCTTCACGACCGGCGACGGCATGTCGTTCGATGCCTTCATGCAAGGCACGATCATGGCGCAGACGAAGATCGCCGTCGAAACGGCTGACACGCCGGAACAGGCCGCCGACCTCCTCGCCAAGTACTTCGACATAGCAATGTCGGCGATTCCTGCGTATTGGCTAGGCCGCGCCATTGCTCGGGAGCCGTCCGATGCATGACGCCAAGACACTAGCGGCTGAGCTGCGCCGGCTGCGTCACGAATGCGCCCAGTCTGGAATGCATGAGCATGACGGCTGCTCATGCACCGATGACCTCCTGCTTTTTCGGTGGGCGGTGCAAATGTTGCGGGAA
>ERZ650308.1900-NODE-1900-length-10508-cov-4.354539_pt1 | contig 10508 bp, 10 predicted proteins | sample MGYA00376244_ERZ650308 | MGnify/ENA primary metagenome ERZ650308 (study PRJEB26733, sample SAMN07839295) | wastewater metagenome | biome: small river; feature: stream; material: water | place: USA: North Carolina | collected 2016-04-26 ...
TCTTCATGTCTACCAGAATCGTTGTCAATACACATATTATCTCCATGATGACTTGTGATTGGTCCAGTAACTGTAAAGAACTGTTGGTTAGTGTCATCGCAGTCCCATAAATGGAGATGTCCTCTTGTGTGCCACCATGGATCATAACCGTCTCTAACTTCATCTGGCATCTTGACAGAAATACACTTGTTAGTTGCATGATGAGGTCTCAGACGACCTTTATCGTCAATATTCCATTTCTGATTCGGGTAGGAAGCGGTGGCGCTACAGTCGGCCCAATTAATACGGGAACCATTACTAGTTCCATCATTTGTCCCGGTGACTGTAACGTCAAGACATTTTTGTGGATTGTTTCCATAGTCTTGTCTAACTTTGATAAGACCACTATCCTCCAGATAAAACTGCTGTTTCCAAGCTGATGGTTCACACTTAAGAACTTCACCGCCGCGATTATTCTCCAAATTCATACATACGCTTTGTCTCTCTTTGTCTCCACTTACATTTCCACCGATACGCACTCCGTTGACAATTCTTACGGGACAATTGTCTCTAACATTAACAACTACATAGATACCTATTGTTGGACCGTAGTTCCTGATAGATGTTCTAACAATTGACTTGCCATTAACAGAACCTTCTGAGACTACTTTTTGTCTCATATATTCAGCAGACATATTCAGACGAAGAATCTCAAACAATCATATATGATGACATTATGCTTTCAGAGGTTTTTAATGATTTTTACAATTCGACAATACTTTCTGGAACATCATCTGATCAAAATGGGGCTATACAAGGAATTTTCACAGGAAGTACTTATATTATACAGAATGATTGGAGATTTCAATGGAATGGATATCAACAAGAAACTGGAATGATGTACTATCCAACAACAGCTTATGGAAGTGAAAGGATTTATTCTTTAGAAGAAAAGTATCTTTATCAATCAGAAGATGATAGCTATTATACAGAAATAAATCTAAATATCAATAGAAATTTGATTTCAGAAGAAAAATTTTTAGAATTAAGTCCAAAAGCTGAAGAATTAAAGATGAAAATCTCTAAACTAATTCTAAAAATTGAAGAAGATATCAATAATCCAAATAATGTTAAAGTAGTAGTAGACCAAAATGGGTTTGCTTTGTATTTTTCCCGTTCGGTGATTCCGTATTCAAGAGAGAAAAATGTAGGCGTGCGGTATTTTCAGCACATCGGAATTTATGCTTTTAGAAAACAAGCGTTACTTGATTTTTACAGCTTGCCAATGCAATCTTTGGAAGCATCCGAAAAACTAGAACAATTACGCTATTTGGAATTTGGCAAACGCATCAAAATGGTAGAAACATCCCATATAGGAATAGGTATTGATACTCCAGAAGATTTAGAAAAAGCAAGGTTACTACTAAAAAAGTGAATTCGTAAATTATAGTATTTTGTTTATAATCAATAAGTTAATTTAACAATTATGAGAGTATTTTTAAAGAGAGTTTTAACTCAAACTATTTTACGAACAAAATCTACCAATAACTCTAGTTCAAAAAAATATTCTGATTACCAATTAGCAAAAGCCTATAGAATACTTTTAATTTTAATCAAAAGGGCTTGGAAAGATTTTTTCTTAATTACTATTGGAATTTTTTCAGCGGCATTTGGATTCAAAGGATTTTTGTTAACCAATAATTTTATTGATGGAGGAGCAACAGGTATCTCGTTATTAATTTCAGCTGTTACTGAAATTCCACTCCCTCTATTAATCATAGTTGTAAACATTCCTTTTGTTTTAATGGGATACAAAATAGTGAGTACTAAGTTTGCTATAAAAACGGCTTTGGCTATCGCTGGATTAGCTTTAGTTTTAGCTACAGTTACCTTTCCGAATGTTACCAACGACAACTTACTTGTAGCTGTTTTTGGCGGATTTTTTCTAGGAGCAGGAATTGGCTTTGCAGTCAGAGGTGGAGCTGTTATAGATGGGACAGAGGTATTAGCTATCTATTTGAGTAGAAAAATTGGGAGTACTATTGGAGATTTGATCATAGTAATTAATGTGGTTATTTTTTCTGCTGCGGCTTATTTTTTAGGAATGGAAATCGCATTATATTCTATGATAACCTATTTGTCTGCTTCTAAAACTTTGGATTTTATTGTAGAGGGTATAGATGAATATATTGGTGTTACTATTATTGCTACAAATTCAGATGAGATACGACAAATGATAATAGATAAAATGGGAAGAGGTGTTACTGTGTATAACGGAAAAAAGGGATATGGTAAACAAGGTGAAACAATTCATACAGATATTTTATATACTGTTGTTACACGATTGGAATTAAACAGATTAAGTTTAGAAATTGAAAAAATTGAACCAAGTGCGTTCATTGTTATGAACAGTGTTAAAGACACCAAAGGTGGAATGATTAAAAAACGTCCTTTACACTAATTTTTATTATCAATATCAAAATAACCTTTAGGTTTTACCTTGGTTGAGAAAAAATTTAAAAAAATTATAATAAAAAATAAAAATAATAGTGCTTGTGTACTAACTAATAATTTACCGGTAAAAGTTGTAGGGTAAAAATCTCCAAATCCAACAGATGTAGAAGTTATTATACTGAAATAAATTGCATCAAACCAATGTGTGAATTTTCGGTTTAAAAAATCACCTAATGAATAAAATACCGCATACGATAAGAATATTTCTGTATAATTAAAAAACAATAAAATCATTGATCTTCTGTATGATCGTGGTCTTGAGAATAAATCAGAGGCGAAAATTAAGGTTGGAATGTAGAAAATAGTTTCTAAAAACAAATACGTCATTACAATAACCACCCAATCAATCGTATACCATTGATAAATTAAGATAGTAATCGGGAAAGCAACCTTAATTAAAATGTAAATATCAATTGCTAAATCTTGGTATTCTATCCCTTTTTTCCTTGAAAAATACTTGATGTAGATACCAGGGAATAACAATTGTGAAGAAGAAAGCAATAATCTGAAAATTTTCTCTATGCCATTATCATCTTCGTGGTCATTATCCCATATAGATTTGATGTTTTGAATTCTTTTTTGAATCGGATTATATTCTGCCTGAACTCCGTTGGACGATTTTCCTAAAAATAATTTTTGGACAGTTTTTTTCATAGAGTAATTCAAGTGAATTGTAAATTTCGGAATAATTTATTTTAATTTTTCAATAATTAATAATTCATTATGATTTTCTATTCGTGGGATTTTTTTTATTCTAAAATTGGGTTGGTAAAATTCAGAACTATATTTACTATTTCTTTGCTCTTCCATACTATTTAATATCATAGTATTAAACAATATATAGCCATTTACCTCAAGTAATGAACAAAGTTTTTTTGTAAAGAAATTTTCAAATAAAAAGTTAGGCATTGTAGTATCTTGAAAAACATCAACGATAATTAAATCGTATTTGGTATTCGTCTGCAATACATACTCAAAAGCATCTGCAACAACTAAATTTAGTTTTGGAATTGCATCTAAATTAAAATAGCGATTAGCGATTTGAATCACCTCTGCATCAATTTCAACCCCTGTAATTGTTCCTTTATATTGAATTTCGTCAACAAGCGTTTTGATTACACTTCCGCCGGCTACACCAAGAACTAAAATACTATCCATCTTTTTTATTTGGCGAAAGCCAATTGTTTTTAATCCAAGACGTAAAATGCGTTGTAGACTACCATAGGAATAATTAGTGTTTTCAGAATCAAGAACTAATTGCCCGTGATTCCAGGTGATTTCAATTGATTTACTCCAGCTAGATTTGGCTTTGTAAATCGTAATTGGAACTAAATAACTGAAAATTTTGCGAATCATAATGTGGGGATTTATTCAAAAATAAGATTTTAATTGTTTTATTTGCACTAAATAGCAAAAGAATGAAAGCACAATTATATAAATGGATTTTTTTTAAAATTATGGGTTGGAAGATTGTTGGATCAATCAACCCTGAAATAAAAAAATGTGTAATGATGGTTTTGCCGCACACAAGTGCACATGACTTTTATTTAGGAATTTTTACAAGAGGAATTGTAGGCCTTGAAATGAATTTTGTAGCTAAAAAAGAATTGTTTCGCTTTCCTTTCTTCGGGGCTTATTTTAAATATATGGGCGGTGCGCCATTAGATCGTTCTGGTGGATTGAATAAAGTAGATTCGATTGCTGCTATTTTTGACACCAAAGAGACGTTTCGTTTAGCGGTAGCTCCTGAAGGGACACGTAATTATGTAAGCGAATTAAAAACCGGTTTTTATTACATCGCATTAAAAGCAAATGTTCCAATACTACCTGTTGCTTTTGATTTTGGTAATAAAGAAGTAAAGCTAGGTCTTCCGTTTCAACCTACAGGAAATTACGAAGCTGATTTAGCAGTTCTAAAGAATCATTTTATTGGTGTAAAAGGTAAAGTGCCCAGTAAAGGATTTTATGTGCCTGCAAACTAATTGCCTTTGTATTCTTTAAAACTTCCGTCAGAATAGAAGAAAACGATTTTTTCTACTACGACATTCTCTTTATTGAAAGTCTCAGATGGGATTGTATTTTGAGACGGTTTTGAGTCAGAAAACAAACTAACCTCTTTATTGTAAGAAATCGATGGAAGAGGAGTAGGTACTTCTGTTGATTGCAGGTTATCTAATGTCTTCGGAAATATCCCTTTTCCATTTAATATCCAATACAAATCTACTTCTGGGAAAACCTCTAAAATTTTAAGGATAAAATCCAAACTTGGTTTGTTACGTCCAGATAGGAGGTGAGACATACTAGAGCGTTGTACGCCAATTTTATCTGCAAATGCTGAAGCATTCAAGTTATAGTATTCCAACACATTTTCTAATCTCTTTACAAAATCGTCCGTGTTTACCATGGTAGTATTTAGTTTAGATTTAATTTGTTTACAAATGTAATCAATTATTAGTTACGAAGGGCTATAACTGTAACTACAGGCTTTAAAAAGCAATGATTAAATTAAGATTTTAATACAAATAATTATATTTAAAATACTGATTATAAGTAAATTGAATTAATTAAACAACACAGTTTGCAAATACCAACAATTGTTTAGAATTTGATGCACATACAGTTCCTTTTCCTGTTTACAAAGTTAAATTAAGTTCAATAAATATAGTTTACAATTGTAAAAATAAAGATGTTTACTTTTGTAAAATCAAACAGTATAGCATGGATTTAGAATTAGTATTTGCAAAATATAAAGAACAAACCATTCAAGGTAGGTATATTACTTTAGACCATATTGAGCCAATTTTACATCGTTTAAATACGAATAATCAATTACAAATTATTGGTAAATCCGTTCAAGGAAAATCGATTTATAGTTATCAAATTGGTTCTGGTCCAATTAAAATTTTGCTTTGGTCACAAATGCATGGTGATGAAAGTTCGACAACAAAGGCTTCCTTTGACTGTTTTAACTTTTTTGAAGGCAATTCGAATGAAGCGGAATTGTTTTTGAAAAAATTCACTTTACTCTGGATTCCAATGTTGAATCCGGATGGGGCAAAATTGTACACTAGAGAGAATGCAAATTCAATAGACTTAAATAGAGATTCGCAAGATTTGTCTCAACCTGAAAGCCAAGTTCTACGATCTGTTTTTAACTCATTTAAACCTGATTTTTGCTTCAATTTGCATGATCAAAGAACAATATATAGCGTTGGTCAAACTAATAAGCCAGCTACTTTATCCTTTTTAGCTCCAGCTTATAACCAAGAACGTGAAATTAATTCTTCTAGACTGAAAGCGATTAATCTAATTGCAGGTATCAATGAAGTTTTACAAAAGTATATTCCAGGGCAAATAGGAAGATTTGATGATTCGTTTAATTTTAATTGTGTTGGAGATACATTTCAATTTTTTGGAGTGCCAACCGTACTTTTTGAAGGAGGTCATTATCAAAATGATTACGACAGAGAGATGACTAGGAAATTTTTGTTTTTTTCTATGATCACCGCATTTAGGCTAATTTACGAAAACGATATAGTTGATAATAGAATTGATAAATATTTGAATATTTCACAAAATAATCCCGTTTTTTGTGATTTATTGTATAAAAATATCAAAATTAATTATGATGGTAAAGAAAAAATCATCAATTTTGCATCTCAGTATAAAGAAGAAATAATCGACGGTAAAATTGTTTTCAATGCTTACATTGTTCAAATTGACGCTTTAGATTGCCTTTTTGGTCACTATGAATATGACGCAAAAGGAGCTTTATATTCTGATGAATATGGGAATTTACCAAGATTGGATCAACCGGCTAATTTCTTTTTAGGAAATTTTCAATTTGAAAATGGATTGATTAAGTCTTAAACTAGTCCCATTTCAAGGTAGTTATTAACTTTAATTTTTTTATTATGAGTAAGTTTCGTTTAGATGAAGTAGATCACCAGATTTTAGATATGTTAATCGACAATACTAGAGTCCCTTTTACAGATATTGCTAAGAAGTTATTAATTTCAGCAGGAACGGTTCATGTACGCGTAAAAAAAATGGAAGATGCTGGGATTATTATGGGTTCTTCTTTAGTTCTTGATTATGATAAATTAGGTTATTCATTTATTGCATATGTAGGTGTTTTTCTTAATAATACCTCTCAAACTAAATTTGTTCTAGAACGTATAAATGAAATTCCTTTCGTAACAGTAGCTTCAGTTACTACAGGAAAATTTAATATTTTCTGTAAAATTAGAGCTAAAGATACAAAGCATGCTAAAGATGTTATCTTCATGATTGATGATATTGATGGGGTATACAGAACCGAGAGAATGATTTCATTAGAAGAAAGTATTAACGATAAAAAACGTTTAATGCATACCATTTTTAAAAACATGTAATTCTTGATGATATAGTATACTATAACCTCAAGTTTCTCTTGGGGTTTTTTTATGCCAATTTATCTTTTATATATCGCTAACTACAACAACTAACTACAACAACAACTTTTTTAACTTATGTATACGCTTCCAAAAATAGAACGTTTTAACCAAGATGTTCTCTCAAAGTACAATATTTATAACAGTGTATTTATAACGCTTCCTTTTGACTCTATAGACAATACAGGGGTGTTATTGCCTTTGTTCACAGATGTTTGTGAATCGGGATTTAAAAAACAAGAAACTCCAGTTGAGATTGTGAATTTTTTTTCAAAGAAATATTTGCATACCGATTCTGAAACAAATAAAATTGATTTGATGTTTCGATTTATTCAATATATCGAACGTCAAATTGTTCTTTTTGATGCCATAGAAGATGCAGCCTTTTCAAAAGTAAATAACATGGAAGGAAGAGGTTCTCTTCGTGATATTAAAGAAAAAGCAGATAATACTAATAACCAAGCAGAATTAACCGAGTTTTTAGAGAATTTTAATGTCCGAACTGTTTTAACTGCACATCCGACACAGTTTTATCCTGGAGCTGTTCTTGGTATTATTAATGATTTAACGGAAGCTATTCGATCTAATAACTTGTTAGCGATTAAGCAATTATTAGCTCAATTAGGTAAAACGCCTTTTATTCAAAATGAAAAACCCAATCCCTATGATGAAGCAGTAAGCTTGATTTGGTACCTAGAAAATGTGTTTTATGAAACTGCGGGTGAAATGGTGCATTATTTAGAGAAGAATTTATTTAATGGGAATTCGATTAACAACCCACTTATTAAATTGGGTTTTTGGCCTGGGGGTGATCGTGATGGAAATCCGTTTGTAACGACTGAAATTACATTAAAAGTTGCTGATCGCTTGCGAACTTCTATTTTGAAATGTTACTATATTGAAATCAGAAATTTAAAGAGAAAATTAACGTTTGCCGGGGTTGATACTTTAGTCACTGAATTAGAACAAAAATTATATCGTTCGGTTTTTTACTCCAAAGGAGAGCTATTTATAACTCTTGATGAGTTCAAAACTCAGCTAAATAAAATACGATTAATTGTTATTGAACAACATCAATCGTTATATTTGGATCTATTGGATGCGCTATTGATAAAAGTGAATTTATTTGGATTTCATTTTGCTACATTAGATATTCGTCAAAACAGTAAAATTCATAATTCAGTCTTTAAAGATATAGTGAGTTATTATTCAAAATCGGATTCATCCGTTTTTCCAAGCAATTATTTTGAACTGTCAGAGAATGAAAAATTCGAAGTATTGTCTAATGTATCAGGAAATTTAAATCCTGCTGAATTTGCAAATGAAATGACAAATTCAACTTTGGGTTCAATTCAAGCCATGAAAACCATTCAGAATAATAACGGTGAGTTTGGTTCAAATCGTTACATTATAAGTAACAATGAAAGTGCATTAAATGTAATGGAAACTTTCGCCTTATTTAAACTGAGTGATTGGACTAATCCAACGGTAGATATAATTCCTTTATTTGAATCGGTTGATGATTTACAAAACGCTCATGAAATCATGGAAAAACTGTATACTAATCCAGCCTATGCTCAACACTTAAAAAATAGAAATAATAAACAAACAATCATGTTGGGTTTCTCTGACGGAACCAAAGACGGTGGTTATTTAATGGCAAATTGGAGTATTTATAAAGCTAAAGAATCATTAACTGAAATATCAAGAAAATACGGAATTAAAGCGATTTTCTTTGACGGTAGAGGAGGTCCTCCAGCTCGTGGCGGAGGTAAAACACATAAATTTTATGCCTCACTAGGGCCAAAAATTGAGAATAACGAAATCCAAGTTACCGTTCAAGGTCAAACCATTAGTTCTAACTTTGGTACCTTAGATTCTTGCCGTTATAATTTAGAGAATTTGCTAAGTGCAGGAGTTACTAATCAGGTTTTTGCAAAAGGAAGAAATGAATTAACCATTGATGAAAAAGTTATTTTAGATCAATTGGCAGAATTAGGGTATGAAAAGTATTTAAGTTTCAAAAACCACCCTAAATTTATTCCGTATTTAGAAAAAATGAGTACGTTAAAGTATTATGCAAAAACTAATATTGGTAGTCGACCGTCTAAAAGAAGTAAATCGGAATCATTAGATTTTGCCGACTTACGAGCAATACCATTTGTAGGTTCGTGGAGCCAGTTAAAGCAAAATGTTCCAGGTTTTTTTGGAGTAGGTACGGCTTTAAAACATTTTGAAGATACCAATCAATGGGATAAAGTTCAAGATTTGTATGATGGCTCGCTATTCTTTAAAACACTTTTAGAAAATAGTATGATGTCATTGGCTAAATCATTCTTTCCTTTGACAGCTTATATGAGTAAAGATCCTGAGTATGGCGATTTTTGGAAAATTATTTATAATGAATTTTTAGAAACAAAACGATTATTGTTAAAAATTGCGGGACATAAAGAGTTGATGGAGAATTATCCCGATGGTAAAGCTTCTATTGATGTAAGAGAACGTATTGTATTACCATTGTTAACAATACAACAATATGGATTAACTCGAATTAATGAGTTGTTGAAAGAAAAAAATCCGGATGAGAAATTAATCAAGGTGTATGAAAAAATTGTAACTCGATCTCTTTTTGGGAACACCAATGCTAGTAGAAATTCAGCTTAAATTATAGTATGAAAACAAGTCAATTAGTAGAAAACGAATATCCTGTCTATTGCGAAACGTATTTTAAGGCAGCTGGAGAAGTAGTTTTAATAGAAGAATTAGAAATCTGCTTGCATGATTTTATTCGGTTTGTTCAAAATTTACCAATGGATAAATTTGATTATCGATATGCCGAGGGTAAATGGACTATTAAAGAGATTATTCAGCACATTATTGATACGGAGCGAATTTTAGCGTATCGTGCTTTACGTATTTCTAGAAATGATAGTACACCCTTACCAGGTTTTGACGAAAATAGTTATGCAGCGAACACTCCAGCAAATACAAGAAGCCTTCAAGATTTATTAACAGAGTTGTCTGCAGTACGCCATTCTAATTTGTTGCTATTTAAAAGTTTTTCTGAGGAACAGCTTTTAAGCAAAGGAATTGCATCAGATCAACCTATATCTGTTCGTGCTATTGGTTTTATGATTATTGGACATCAGAAACACCATCAGAATGTATTTTTGGAAAAGTATTTATAATTTCAATAAAAAAGGCTACTAATTTCAATTTAGTAGCCTTTTTTATTTGAATTAACTTTTAATCTTCATCATCTTCTTCTAGGTCTTCATCATGATTTCCTCCCTCTTCATCTTCACCCTCATTATCTAGATTGTCTAGATTTTCATCTTCAGACTCGTCTTCAGTATCATCTACTTCCAATTCGAGTTCTTTGATAGGTTCTACTTCAACATTGAGAATTTCATCATCCTCATCGTAGTTTTCAATTCGGTCAGAAAGTTTCGTACTCACTTTTACTAAATAAATAGTATCATCAGTGCGAACCTCAACGGCTTCAATTAATTCGTTTTTTGCATTTCTAAAACGGATAATGTCTGAATCATCATAACCATCAGGAAATTTTTCAACTAATAA